>Ga0209948_1000114_pt1 | contig 22470 bp, 16 predicted proteins | sample SalPonR2_C_D2_MG_FD_185709 | JGI IMG/M metagenome (GOLD analysis project Ga0209948, IMG submission 185709) | Salt pond soil microbial communities from South San Francisco under conditions of wetland restoration - Salt Pond MetaG R2_C_D2_MG... ... | reverse complement strand
TATTTCCCCTTCGGGGATTAATACCTTAATAGGAGCAAATATTTAAATTTATAATTTCAAAAATCATTTAACTTGGAGTAGAATTACTCCTGATATAGTATTATATTCATTTTTGGCGCTTTACTTATATTTGCCTCAAACACCATGTTACTATTACCACAGATAATCAAACAAAATTAAATCTAGATAAAGAGAATATTTTAGTGTACATTAATTGCTGAACTATAATGATAAAAATTATTATTTAAGATTTGATTATATGAGTCGAAAATATAGTTGGGTAGAAATATAAATATAGGTATTACTAGGAAAATATTTGACATTTAGGATAGAAAGACAATTTATAAGGAGTGCTATTAGTTGAGTATTTGTAAAATATTTATTTTATTAATTTATAGGGCCTTTTTGAAGGGGTTACACTAGGGGTTGATAAATCAAATAGTTTATATTACTATTTAAGTACAATTAAAATTGAGGTAATCTGATGTTTAAAAATTCTAAAAGTTTAAAATCAAGATTTTTGCAAGTTATCGTCGTAGTATTTGTAATAACTATTGTGCTCTCCTTATCTTTAATTTATTATACGTTAAATCAAAAAGTTAATACACTTAGTACAAAATTTGCCAGACAATATGCATTAAAAGAAAAAAGTAGGATAACTGCTCCTATTAAAAGGGAAATTGCTTTAGTGCAGAAAATGGTAGAGACCCCCATCCTTAGAAAATGGGCCCAAAATGAAGATAACAAACAATTAAAGAAAAATGCCCTCAGGGAATTAGAAAGTTACAGGGATAATTTTCAGGCTCAAAATTACTTTTTTATTATCGACAAATCACTAAATTATTATTTTAACAATAATAAAAACGAATATAAAAATAATCAGCTAAGGTACACGCTGGATAAAAATAATGAAAAAGATCAATGGTATTTTGCTTCAATGAAAAAAGTTGACGATTATTTATTTAATATGAATTATGATAGAGAATTGCAGAAGACAAAGCTCTGGATTGATGCAATTATGTATAACAGTGAAAATGAAAAAATAGGAATGGCAGGAACTGGAATTAGTATGGACAGTTTTATCCAGGATTTTTTGAAAAGTAATAGCTCTTTTATAACTCCCTTATTATTTGACAAAAAAGGGTATATTCGTGCTTATCAGGATACAAATTTGATTCAAATGAGTACCATAGATAAAGAAGAGAAGGCCTCTGAAAGTAGTAAAAAATCTGTATATAAATTATTACAGCAGAAAGATAGAGATAGATTGAGATCAATGGTGGATAGACTCACTAACAATTCTGAAGAAGTTGCCACAATCAAATTTAAAATGAATAATGACGAAAGAATAGCTGCAGTAACGTATGTAAGTTCCATGAATTGGTATATGATGAGTATAGTGGATACTTCAGAAATATTTAGTATGTGGGATTTTGTACCTACAATTGCTGTATTAGTAATATCACTTATCGTAGTTCTTGTAGTAATAACACTCTTTATCAATAATTCTATATTGAACCCGATCAAAAGCTTAACTTCGTTTACTGAAGAGATAGCGGAGGGTAATTATGGTAAAAAAATTGATATGGACTATGAGAATGAATTTGGAACGTTGGCAGACTCTTTTAATGAAATGACGGAAACTATTAAGAAACATACTAATCATTTGGAAGAAATGGTTGACCAAAGAACAAAAGAGTTAAGACAGTCTAATCAAGAACTGTCTGCTAAAAATAAAAAGATAATGGACAATATAAATTATGCTCAACATATTCAGGAAGCCATATTGCCTGCTAGAGGAAAGATTGATGAATGGTTAAAAGAATACTTTATTATTTGGCAGCCAAGAGATCTTGTCGGAGGCGACTTTTATTGGATTAGAGAAATCGAAGATAAAATACTTATTGCTGTAATAGATTGCACTGGACATGGTGTTCCGGGTGCCTTAATGACCATGACTGCTGATGCTATTTTGAATAGAATTGTTGATATTGACCGGATAAAGGATCCGGCAAAAGTACTAAAGGAATTGAATATAGGTATAAAAGAGACTTTACACAAAAATAATAATGATCCTAAAAAAGATGATGGATTAGATATGGGGTTATGTTCCGTAGATAAGAATAAAAAGCAAATATTATTTGCAGGGGCAAAGATATCCCTTTATTATAATGATGAAGATGGAATAGTACGAATAAAAGGTGATAGAGAGAGCATTGGCTACCAGCGATCTAAAAAGGAGTACGAATATACAAATCATGAAATAGATACGAAAGAAAATAGGAATTTTTATATGACTTCTGATGGATATTTGGATCAAAATGGTGAAGAAGAAAATAAAAGGTTTGGCAGAAAAAGATTTATTAAAACATTGGAGGAAATTTATGATATGAATCTTGATCAACAAAAAAATCAATTAATAAAAGAACTTAAAAAACATGCAGGTAGTGAGGAACAGAGAGACGATATCACTGTTCTGGGATTTAGGATATAAAAAAGTTGTCAATTAAAATAAGTTAGGTTATTATTATGAATTTAGGAATAGTTATCTGAATACATAAAGGAGGATATGTTAAATATGATGAAAAATATTCTAATCGAATTGGAAAAAAAGTTAAAAAAATATGGGATTATAATTAGCTTTACTGGTGCTTTTACCCAGGGAATCATCGAAGAGATGGGAGATGCTTTAAAAACCTATTTAAATGAAAAGAAGAATACCAAAGGTAAGGTTTATAAGATCTTTTCGATTTATATCGAACTTACACAAAATGTCAAAAATTATGTTTATAGTCTTGATTCGGAAGAGGAACAAGAAAAGATTTTGACTTCGGGGGTTGTGATTATAGGAGAAAGTGGTGATGAATATTTTGTTAGCTCTGGCAACCTTATCAGGAATGAAGACATTGAACCACTTGAAGAAATGATCAATAAAATAGATAATTGTGATGAAAAAGAATTAAAAAAATTGTATAAAAAGAGGCTCAGACAGGATATTAAGAAAGATGCAAAGGGAGCAGGTCTTGGTTTAGTTGATATGGCAAGAAAAGCCAACCGTAACTTTGATTATGAATTTAATAAACGGGAAGATGGATATAGTTTTTTTACACTCACAGTACATGTTTAATATATAAAATATTAATATTAAGGAGGCTAAATAAAAATGGAACAATTGTCTCGCGAAGCTGAAAAATCAACTCCGAAAGTTATATGTGATCCAAAAGATAATTATATATTAATAAAAGGCGAATCATATCCAGAAAACTCATTTGAATTTTATGAACCAATTATGGATTGGGTGGAAGAGTATATGGACCAGGTGAATAATGAAAATGTAGAAGTAGAATTGAGTTTAAGTTATCTGAATACCAGCAGTACTAAATCATTGATGTGTATTCTGGATATTTTAGAAGAAGCTTACCAGGAAGGTAAAGATATAAAAGTTGATTGGTATTATGATGAAGAAAATGAGCTTTCTTATGAAATGGCTCAGGACTTTATGGATTATTTAGAGATCCCTTTTAATTTGCAAGTTAAAGAAGAGGATTAGGAGGGACATTGATGAGTGATAGTTCAGGGGAATTATTTAGGTTCGAAGAAAAAGTATTAGAGAAAGCTCAGAAGATTGTAGAGAATGAAAAGTATCAGGGCAATCCGTTGTATAAAAAGTACAAATCTCTGATGCGTATGTACAAAAAATTGCTTTTTCAAAGCCAGAAAATTTTAAAAATAAGCGATAATAATCAGGAAAAATTAAGAAAGACGCAGCAGAATCTTGCTTTACTTTTAAATAATGTTAAACAGGGCTTCTTGACTTTTGGAGAAGATTTTAAAATAAGTCCGGAGTATAGTCAGGAATGTAAAAATATTTTTGGACAAGATATTGCAGGTCGTGATATATATGAACTCCTTTTTAAAAAGTCAGATTCGGATGCTGAAAAAGATATATTAAATAGTATTTTTCAAGATGACCAATCAAGAATAAAATTATATCTACCCCTTCTTCCGCAAGAAATAGAACTTAACCAAAAATTGTTGAAGATTAAATATAAGTACATTGAGCAAGAACATAAAATAATGTGTATCATCACTGATATAACTGAAAAGCGTGAGCTTGAGAATGAACTTGAAAAAGAACGGAAAAATTTAAAAATGACTGTAACTGTTATTTCAAATCAGGGAATTGTAAAAAAATATGTAAATGACTATAGACATTTTTTTAATCATATTATTTATGAATGGTTTAAGGAATATGGGAATCAGACGATATTGGAAAATTTATATCGGAAAATTCATACCTATAAAGGAGTATTCAGTCAGTGGGGTATGCGCAATAGCTCTGAATCTTTGCACAAGGCGGAAGATAAGATAAATGATTTTCAAGAGGAGAATCCTAGCCCTGAGACACGAGAAATCAAAAAATTTATTTCTACAATTGATTTTAATGGTTTTATTGATCAAGATATAGAAATAATTGAACAGATTCTGGGTGAAAATTTCTTAGATCGAGAAAAGTCTGTATCTGTGAAGAAGGATGACATTGTTGAACTCAAAGAGAGGATCAAAGATTATTTTCCTGAAGGTGAAAGGGAGCAGATGGTAACAAAAATTGATAAACTTATTAAAAAATCTTTGAGGGATTTAATTGATATTTATGAAGAGTATACTTTTGAACTAGCAGAAAGAGTGGGCAAAAAACTTGAGCAGTTCAAGATTGAAAGTGATGGAGTTCTTGTTGATGAAAATAAGTTTCATGATTTAAATAAGTCCCTCATTCATATTTTCCGTAATAGTATTTACCATGGTATAGAAAAGCCAGAGGGGAGATTAAAAAAGGGTAAACCTGAGGGGGGGAGTGTTAAATGCAAGATAGGAGAGGAAAAAGGTAATATATATATTACTATCAGAGATGATGGACAGGGAATTAATGTAGATAAAATAAAAAAATTGGCAATTGATAAAAATATATATTCCGAAAATGAAATAGAAGATCTCTCTCGTAATGAAATACTTCGGTTGATATTTTTTGACCAGTTTTCTACTGAAGAAGAAGTGAATCAGACAGCCGGACGAGGAGTAGGATTGGCTTCTGTAAAGAGGGAAGTTGAAAAATTGGGAGGGAATATCTCAGTAGAGACAAAATTAGATCAGGGAACTGAAATTACAATTATAATTCCTCAAGAAAAAAGAGTCGCCCAAAAAGATGAAATAAATATGAATATGTTAATGGAAAAGTTAGAAAAGAAATTTGTACAATATATAGGAGATAATTTAGAATTGGAGCCAGACCAGAAGAATATTCAATTAAATCAAATAGAACAATTAGAATTATCAGATTTTAATGTAATTACAAATATAAGATTTAAAAATTTGTACGATATAATTTTTAGTGTAGATAAGAAAGCTGCTCAAATCCTTGTAGAAAATTTTATTGATAAACATTTAGATTTAAATAAAATGGATCAAAAAAAAGCTATAATTAGAGAAAGTTTAAAGGAAATAATGAATATTATAATCGGTCAGTTTTTTAAATCACTTGAAGAGGAGGAAGGGTGTTTTGAAAAAGCCCCTATGGCTATTGCAGTTGAGGGAGGCTTATTAGATTATAAAAATAATGAGATTATTAAACACAAATTTTCTATAAATCAAGGTTTAGTGAACTTAAATTTAATAGCAAGAAATTAACATAAAGGAGGAATTACATTGGCTTCGGCAGTAGTTGTAGATGACAATTTTATAATGAGAAGAAAGGTAAAAGGGGTATTGAAAAAATTGGGTTTACAAATTGTCGGAGAAGCAAAAAATGGTATTCAAGCTCTTGAAAAATGCGAAAAGACTGATCCAGATTTAGTCACATTAGATATTCATATGCCAGAAATGGATGGTATACAGTGCCTCAAAAAATTAAGAGATAAATTTCCGGATCTAAGTGTGGTTATGATTACCTCTTTGAGTCAGAAGGAAAAAGTATTGAAAGCAATCAAATCTGGAGCAGACCATTATATTGTTAAGCCTATTGAAGAAGAGAATGTGAGAGATGTATTGGTCGAAACATTAGGTGAGGAAGCTATAGATGAATCAGCATAAATGAGTACTACCATATATTTGAGAAATTTATTTCTTAAAAGACAATAATTTTTGTAAATTAAAGGGAGATTGGGAAATTAAAAAAAGAGGATAATTTGGCTTCTGTACTAGTAGTAGATGATAAACTTATTATGCGAAGAAAAATAAAAGGAGAACTGAGAAAATTAGGATTGACAATCTCCGGTGAAGCTAAAAATGGAAAAATGGCTCTAGTAAAATGTCAGGAGAATGAGCCGGACCTTATCATGCTGGATATATTGATGCCCGGAATGGATGGTATAGAAACTCTCAAGAAAATAAGAAAAGAATTTCCAGATGTTAAGGTGGTAATGGTTACTTCTTTGAGTAAAAAAGATAAAGTACTGAAGGCAATTAAGTCAGGAGCAGATCATTATATAGTGAAACCAATAAAAGAGCAAAATATCAGAGGGGCAGTAACCGAAACTCTAGGAGAGAATGTAATAAATGAGTCAAGTACTGGATAAATATTAGCTTATGAGTTAGATTATTTTTCTATTTATTTTCAAGTAACTAATTTTATTAATATATCTATCTGATAAATATTTAGTTACGAGTCAGATTTAATCAATATCTCTTGTTCAAGCACTTTCTTATGTTTATGAAATGATTTTATCAATTCAGCAATTTTATGGTCTGAAATGTCAGATTTAACAGGCCGATTATCAAATTGTTTGTTGTATAGTTGTTTATTGCCGTTTTCCTGGATTAATTTTTCAATATTTTCAGGGATGAAAAATTCAGATCTATCATTGAGATAACTTTTATATTCATTTAAAAATATTTTAATCCCTTCAAAATCGAAATCACCAAAATGTAGATAATCATTGGGTATCTTTTTTAACCAGTTAATCAGATCTTTGCTTTGAGGATAGCGGCTGACAAATAGGGGCGTAATATTTTCAAATAAATATTCTTGCTGCTCGATAAAACGAAAATTTTCTGCATTTTCTACGCCTACCACAGTGACATCTGTGTCGATTGTAAACTCTTCAAAATCATAAATAAAATTAAAGGACCCAGTGGGTGGGCTAATGATTATATTATTACCATTTAAAGTTGCCGGGATAGATTGATAGGAATTGACCAGAAAGCCTTTAAAACTACGGATGTATTTTGTTTTTGAATTGGAACTGGACTGTATCATATTCGAGCGCCGGGACTGGTCAGCCTGCAAATTATGAATGTAACCTTTTAGGCTATTGATATTGAAATTATTGCGGAGATAATTTGTTAATGAATTTGGGCTGGGAGCAACTAATACGTATCCGGAACCTTTTTTCTTGCGCACTAGTACAGCATCCTTCAGCATTGCTTCAAAAGTGGAATTTTTGCATTTACTGGCGGGAAGCTCCTCACCCTTATGTAATTGATATAATTTTTTGGCTGTGCTTAATCTGATTTCCATTGGATCTATACGTTTGAGATTATCCTTACTGCTTGAAACTCGTTACCAGGCTCCGCCTGGTAACGTATGATTTTCTAAGAGGCTCTGCCTCGAATTATTATGATAAATAAGACCTATTATAACCATTAATTAATATCTGTATTAAGTGTCCATAACATATTCAAACATTAGAAATTATTCTTACTGCTTGAGAAATATTATCTTCGTCTTTCTGAATTTTATAAATATGGCGATAATCAAGGGGATTGTTTTCAGTAGGGGAGCCATTAATCAGTGATATATTACGCTCATTGGCAAAGCGTAAAATACCCCGGACATTTTCTGGATGCAATTGACCAATCTCGTCCATTACACAGTGTAGTTTAAAATCAGAATTTTTATTTGTAGCACTTTCTTTAAAAACATTGAGTAACATAATATTTACCATAGCCTTGACCAGCACATCGGTTCCGTGGGAGCCCACATTGGAGAGCTTTTCGACCCAACCAGTATCATTTTGATTCTCCTCGATCCTAAACATTAGATCAAAAGAATCTGATAATGAAATTTGTTCATATTTGTTATTTCTGATTTTATCAACCAGCCGTTTTAATAATTGAATTGCTTTCTGGTTTTGTTCATCGCGATCTTGGTCGGAAAATATAGTTGGTTTTCCAAAACTATACATATTTTGGTCATTGAACTCTTTAATAGCGTGCAAAATACTGAAGACCTCATTGTTGCTATCATCCATTTTCAACTCTATTTTCTTGACTGCCCCGACAAAATTTTTCTTAATGAAGTCTTTATTGATCTTTGTGATAACTTTACGGATCTCGCTCTTATGAGAGATAATATTTGTTATTTCCTGGCCAATTGTTTTGATGATATCAGCGAATCTTTCATTAACTCGTTTTTTGTATACTTCCAGTTTATCTTCCTCTTTGAAATCGATTAATTCGTCTGCAAATTCGAGATAATCTTCGTCAGTGGAAAAGATAGTTGGAAATTTAAAAATATTATCATCAGAAAATTCCCCTGAAAATCTACTAATAGCTCTTTCCAGATTTTTGGTTTTGTCTTCTTTGCGATAATAGGAATCTTTCAATTCACCAATAAGTTCTGCAATATTTTTTGACAGCTCTTTCCCCTGGTTATCAGCATTAAGATAGCTTTCTACATATTCATATACTTTGCACTTTTGGAAATTTTCATATTTCTGAAAATAATTTTCAATCCTATTGACTTTATTTTCTAACTCATTTATTTCCTGCTTGATTTCAGAGATTTCATTTTTGAGAGCTTCTTTTTGAGCAGCAAAGTTTTCTTTGACTTCCTCGAGTTTATTAGTTAACAAGTTTTTCTTATTGCGCAAATCAGGGAGCTGGTCAAATAATTCCTTTTTGTCTTTTTGATATTCAATCACTATACGTTGTTTTTCATCGATATAATCCAGTTCATTATCAATTTCCAATAATCTGGCTTCGATTTCCTCAATTCTTTTAGTATTGGCGCCTTTTTCTTTGAGAGCGGACTTTTTTTGTGACTCTATGTCCTGGATTTGTTTATTTATTTTTTTCACTTTGTTATCAATCATTTCGTCAATGGAATTAAGTTCTTCCTTTAAATTTTCTTTTAATTCCTTAAGGTCCTCCCGCTCACACCTTTCTCTGTATTTTATTTTGTTTTTCTTTTTTTGTTCAAGTTCCTCATACTTCTGCTTGAGTTTTTCTTTCTGCTCGACCACTTTTTCAATTTGGTCTTGTTTTTCATCTATTAATTGCTCCCTTTTCTCCTCGGCTTTAGATTGATATTTGTTAAGTTTAACCCGGGTGCTGTCAAGTTTCTTTTCACCCTGGTCTATTTCTACCTCTGTTTCATTAATTTTTTTGTTTAGCTTCTTTATCTTCCTATTATATCTATTTTTAATTCGCTCTATTTCGTCCTGGAGTTCATCTTTTTTAGTATTGATTTTCTTTTGTAATTTTTCAATATCCTGTTCTAAACCACGCTTTTCACTTTTATAGTCCTGTATAGTTTTAACCTGCGACTGAATCTTCTCTAAGTCGATTTCAACATTGTAAAAATTGGCAGTTCCATCTCCCAATAATCTGGGATTGAGGTCATCTTGAAAAAGTATCTCTTCATCGCAGACTTTACCAATATTTGCGTCCCAGTTTTCTTTGTTTCTATTCAACCAACCGTAAAAGGAATTTTCACTTTTACTAATTTTTGTTTCTATTGATTGTATGTCTTTCTGTTTGGATTGGACTATTTCTTCTATTTTTTCTATTTCATTGGTATGACTTTCCCGGGCGGATTTTTTCTCCAATTTAGCCCTCTGTCTATAGGTAGATTTTTTATCCTTTAAGCGACTGAGTTGATTGGAATTCTCCTGTTGTTCATTTTTTAGTTCACCAATTTTATTTTTCAGGTCTTCTATTTCACTACCATAGAAATTTTTATGTTTGGCCTCGGTTAATTGATTTTCCAGTTTATGAATCCTATCGGTTTTTAGCTTTAATTCGGCCTGTTTGTTTTCCAGTTTTTCTTGCTGTTGTTCTTTTATTTCCTGGTATATATCTTCATACTGTTTTTTTACTTTTTGAACTTTCTGGAGATATTCATCCTTGAGCTGGTTCTTGTCCTCATTTTTGGAATTAATAAATTCATTTTTCTGATTTTTTAATTCTTTTTGCAAGGCTTTATATTTTTGTGTGATTTCCTGATACTTGGCTTCTAAAAGTGATTTTTCATCCTGTAAATTTTCTTTTTCCTGCTCCAATTCGGACTTTTTGTTGACTCTCTTTATTATCTCCTCGATATTCATCTGGGCATATTTTTTCTTCTTCTGGCGGGCAGTACTTATCTTGTCTTTACAAATACTTATTTGACCGGAAATATCCTGCAGTTTATTATCGTATTTTTCCTGTTTTTTCTGCAATTCTTGCTTTTTTTGATTATACTTTTTTCTTGTTTTATCCAATTTGTCCAATATCTCTGGTTTAAGTTCCTGGGCTTTAGACAAAGCATAGCTGAGTTTTTGGCTTAATTTTATCAATTCCTTCTCTAAATATTTTATAGTACTATAATCCTCTTCAATTTGATTAATTAATTTTTGTGTATATTCTTTTTCCAGTATTTCGATATCATTGAGATGCTCTTCAAAGTTTTGAAGATGATGGATGTAATTATTAAGATTAATAGCAACTTTCTCTTCGTGCATAGATTTGATTATGGTTTGCTTGATAAATTCCGCTTCCAGTTTAGAGTTTAGAAAAACATTTTGAATTGTGCGGGGTATATTTTTGTAATTTTTGCTTTTTAATAAATAGTATCGGGAATATCTTTGATCGGGATAATTACTCCCATAGATTATATGTCGGTATTTTTTATAATTATTTATCATAGGAGTGTAGGAAATTTCATCTTTGTCCAGTATTTTACGAATCTGGTCCCAGTTACTGTAGGCTTTACCCTGTTCGTCTATAAAAATATCTTTTTTATATTCCGTATCCAAAAAACGGAAACTGACCCGATTGCGGGTCTTAAAAGCCATTACACAAAAAGCCCCTGTCTCTGTTTTGACTTCATAGATAATTCGTGAATTCAAGTAGGGAAAATAAAAATCAGCAAATTTATCATTGGTCGGTCCTTTGGGTATGCCTAAATTTTGCGAATCGGCATTATAAAAAAATAAAATGGCACGCAAAATTGTACTTTTTCCGGCTCCCTGATCGCCTATGAGATGGACATTTCCATTGAGATTAATAGGCGCATATTTAACATCCGCGCTGTTAATCATTATTATTTTATTCAGATATCTCATTTTGTATTTCATCCGGTATATTTATATTCATAATCATATCTTCTAAATATTTAAAGGAGGCTAAAATTTTGTATCGTCCCTCCACTTCATTCTCCAATTCTGCAAATCCTTCTTTGCACAACATATCAATTATTTTCTGAATGCTTTTGCGGTAATTCTTCTTGCGGGTATAGGTAGATAACTTTTCCAGTTTTTCTTTTAAATTCGCTTCTACATCCAGTTTATTGTGAATTTCAGAGATGGTAAATCTATAGCCCGGGTCAATTGTATTATCAAAAGTCTTCAGGAAATCAAAAATATCAATCCATTTGAAATATTTATCAATCTTGCGTTTTATACTGGCTTTGGATTCATCTCTGCGAGCCATATAGAAATATTCATTTTCTCTTTTGAGGTCAAAACCAATTTGCGCAAAATATTCCTTGAGGTCTTCGTATCTATTGTCAATAATGGCATAAAGTTGTTGTATCTCCTGTTCCGAGCTATTAGAGCAAATGAATTCACCTTTACTTAATCTGTCAAATATTTCATCGGTTTTGCTGGGAACATTCATCATATTTTTGAGAATACGCTTATGTATTAGGTAATACTACAGCGTACTCCACTCCTTTATATTGTTGATAATTATCAGTTACCTTGAGTTCCTTTTCATACTCAGAAAGAATCTGGCAATAAAGAGTAACCCGCTCATAAAAATTCACCTCTTCAGAAAAGTCGTATTTCATAATAAAGTCAAATAGATTGTCACCTGTGGCCATGAATTGATTTTTGACAGTTTCATGGTTAATAAAGAATTTTTTAGAATCCTGGGAAGTGAGATAATCTTGATCTATTGGTTCAGCTTCTTCTCGCTCGGGTTTTACATCTACATTTTTGGAACGGTTGAGCTGTACGATAATATTATAGGCTTCATCGGTCTGAAGAGCATCCAGTGAAACCGGAACAGGATAGGTAGTACGAGTCTCAAAAAAGATGTCTTTATTTTGGCCTAATACCTGCCCCACATTAGTTTTGGATTTTAATTCAAACTGGTCTTTCAAATATTTTACCTGCCTGATCTGCTCCAGTACCTGGCCCTGATGTTCTATCTGATTGATGTACTCTATGATCTGTTTCTGTGATTCAATTAGATTATGGCGCGCTTCATTCAATTTGAGCTGGAGTTTATTTGAGATTTCCTTGAGTTCATCATCGGAAACGCTTTTGAAAAAAGTTAATTCGTCTTCCGAAATAAGATTTTCAGTATGCTGGATTAATTGCATGATTTTTTCGCGTTTTTGGTCAAATTTCTCCAGTTTGAGTTTTTTAATTTTATAATTGGGCTCAGTTTTAAACGTGTTGGTTATATTGCGGTTCAAACTGATGATATTGCGGATAATAACGCGGCCTGTGGTGCGTAAATCTGACTTGATTTCCCTTAAAAATTTTTGTTTCCGATAATCATTATCTTCTTTCAAATAAAAATTGATATTATCTTTTAAATTCTGAATTTGCTCATCGATATAGGCAGCATTAATATTTTCATTAACTTCCATTATTTTTTCAAAGAAATCCAGGTATTTTTCGTCCATCTCCAATTGGTCTTCGTGTCTTATCAATATGCCATAATCGATTAATTTTTGAACCTTATCTTTATTCAAGACCTGGATTGCATACTCATATTTATAATCAAAGGACTTCCGCTTCTCAAACATCTCAGATAGCAACTCTTTAGTATCGGCTAATGTATTGATCAGATCTTTGATAGAGTTGAAATATAGCATCCTTTTCCTTCTTTATTCATTCTGCAAATTATAGATATTATCAAAAGAATGAAAGAATTTTTGGTATTAAATTAAAACATTTAGCCTATATCTTTTGAGCTTTTGTTACAACAAACCCGCCTTCACCATATCCTGATTTAACAGGCTGAACTTCTTGAATGTTTTCAATGTCGCCGAACAAAGTATTTACATTCTGGATTATTTTGAAATTGTTGTCCAGTAGTATATTACGGATCTCTTTATTGGAATAGAAACGGGCGTTTTTATAGAAAATATTATCTTCTTTTTTATCGTGATATTTTTTACCCAGGAGACTATTTTTATTTATGTATCCAATGATAATTTCTCCATTTTTAGTGGTAACCCTCCTGATTTCAGACATAGCTTTATCCACATCATCCAGAAAACAGAGTGTATTCACCATTAAACAGTAGTGATACACATGATCTTTGACTGGAATGTTCTCTGCATTTCCCTCAATAACATTAATACCACGTTTTCTAGCAAGTTCACTCATATTTCTGGACGGCTCCAGACCATTTTCAATGCCTAGAGCCTGGGCAAATCTACCGGTTCCAACTCCTATTTCAATACCATTGCCAGTGAAAGAATACACAGATCTAATCGCTCTAACTTCTGATTCAAAAATTTTCTCATGTTTATTATACCAGTTATCATATCTACTTGTATATTGATCAAATGGATTAGAATTAACCATTTACTTCCCTTTATCAAATTATCTAAAAAAAATGTTGTATCATCTTTTGGTAAAAATTATTCATTTTCCTGCTTTTTCTGTTCTTTTCTTAGCTTCCTCTGATTATATACACTTTTGGGATTCGCATGACACCAATGACAGCGTTTGAAATTAGGTTTAGGTTCTGGTGTTTCAACCGGTTTTATATTTCCCTGGGCATTTTTCATTGGTCTAACCATGGTACGGTATTTTATAATTGTACCAGAATTATCACACCGGGGACAATCTTCCCATTGATCTTGGGGCATTTGTTTTATACTCATATCTATCTCCGATATTCTTTGACTTAAAGTTTGTAATGATAGGATCTTATATTTTATCAATTGGGTGGTCTCGTAAAAAATTTAGTGAAGCGTTTTACCTGATCTATCAGACATCTCTAAGGGAAATTTTGCTAGTAAATTAATTACTACCACTCTACAAAATTTTACCAATTGCTAAAATAGGGAAAAGATAACTTTTTACGAGACCACAACAAATTGTTATCCAATAGTTACTACTTTATCTGCCCATTCAACTGTTTCTACACAATCCACCATTGTTGAAATAGGACAAGCAGTGTCCTCGTCCATTTTACGAGATTTTAAGCAAGTACCACAAGCCAGTAGTTCTCCACCTTCATCAACAAATTTCTCTAACTTATTTGATACATCAAATTCCTCATTGCCTATTTCTTCACATTCAACTGCTTCTCCCATCAGGAAAACTTTGACCTGATGGTCTCTTTTCATTGCTGTAATAGCAAAACGAAAAGCATTCCAGGCTTTTTCTAATTCTTTTGTTTCTAAAATAATTCCAAGTTTCATTGTAATTACCTCCAGTTATTAAAGGTTCAAAACATTAACATAAAGATTTTTATTATCCATAAAAAAAAGCCCCTCACTCTTCTATGAGTAAGGGGCTTTAAGTTAATTTATATATTTTTGCTTAACCTTTAGCCACCCTCACCCGGTATAATTACGTCTACTAGAACCACCACAATATTTTTTACCAGGATGTCGCTATTTTGGTTAAGCATTTTGTCTTTTGCTCATTTTAAATTTACTTTCTCCAAATAGTGCTAGGAAAGTATTGATTTTTGATAAGATAATCAAGTTTATAATGGAATAATGCTAAGATAACCAGATTGATGTTGAGCTACTTGGTTAAGAAGATTTATTGATTTCAAAATATTTATCCTAGTATTTTATACTTTAATTTAACCCATAAAATAGTGAAATTATGGTACATAAAAACTGAGGGCTATTATGAAAAAATTACCATTAGGCAAACAGGACTTTCAGGATATTATTGAAGGTAATTTTATATATGTTGACAAAACTAAGTGGATATATCAGATGTTACAGGACGATGTTCCTTACTTTCTCTCCCGTCCTCGCCGCTTTGGTAAAACTCTAACTATCTCAACTCTGTTTCATCTCTTTAAAGGACGCAAAGAATTATTCCAGGATACTTATATTTATGATAAGTGGGACTTCCAGGAACAGTCGGTTATTCGCTTGAATATGAATGAAGTGAATTCAAGTGAAGGTGCTAAAGTCCTCAAGGATGAATTATTAAGAGTTATCAAAAACCAGGCTAAATCTAATAATGTAGACTTATCAGAATCTTTATATTCTGCAGCCTTTCAAGAATTAATAGAGAAATTAGACAAACCTGCTATATTGATTGATGAATATGATAAACCAATCTTGAGTAATCTTCACAAACCGGACTATGTCGATCAGGTTAGAGAGATTTTAAAAGAATTTTACGGAGCAATCAAAACTAAAGAAAGTAATCTGAGTTTTATCTTTATTACTGGCATCTCCAAGTTTTCCAAGATGAGTATTTTTTCGGAATTGAATAATCTTGATGACTTAACCTTAGATTATGAGTATTCTAGTTTTTTAGGCCTAACAAAGGAAGAGATCAGTAATAATTTTTCTGGATATATTGATCAAATTTGTGAATATTTTGATTACAATAAACAACAATTCTGGCATAAATTAAAATCCTGGTACAATGGCTATTCCTGGGAAGGTGAAAAAAAGGTCTATAACCCTTATTCAATCATAAATTTATTTAAGAAAAAACAATTTCGTAATTACTGGTTTGAGTCAGGAACACCTTCTCATTTAGTAGAACTGATCAAAAACGAAATGATTGAGTCTACAGACTTTGTTGGTAAACGAGTAAGTATTGATTTCACCTCAAGAAAACCAATAGAGAGCACTTCCCCGGAAAGTTTTTTGTTTCAAGCCGGATATTTAACTATACAAGATAAAGAAGATGAGTTCTATTTATTGGATTATCCCAATATGGAGGTTAAATCATCTTTCAATTCGTTATTTATAGATTCTATCTATGAGTTGAAAAATGAAGCTGATCTGCGTTATAATATTAAAAAAGGTCTAAAGAAAAAGGACTTTCAAACTATCTTCGAACAATTTCAGCAAACTTTCAGTCAGATTCCATACCAACTTTATGATGAAGAAAAGGAAAATATCTATCATGTTATTCTACTGACCTTGCTCTGGGCAACAGGAATTAAAACTACTGCTGAAGATATGAATAATCTGGGGCGTAGTGATATCGTAATGGAGTTTGGTGATGATGTCTATGTTATGGAATTGAAACGAACTTCTGCAAACCAGGCTTTACAGCAGATCAAAGATAAGAAATATTATAAAAAATACATTTGTAAAAATAGACAATTATTTCTGGTAGGAATTGAAATTGATGATGATAAAAGAAATTTTACAGATTACGAGATAGAACAGATATCTTAATCCTCTTAGATAAATAAAATTATAATCAACTTTTATCTTTTAATAAATTGACCCGGTCAATTTACTCCAAAATTTATCCCTACGTGTAGGGTTTCCTTAAAAACATATAATATGCTGTAAAAATAGTAATTTATAATAGCATTTTTGCCTAAAAATGCTTACATTTAGGGGTAAATAAGGTTAAAACCTTGGAGCAAATAATCAAAAATGGAGTCTAAGAATGCTTCCTGTCTCTGGTGAGAAAGAATGGTAATCCTGATCAGATAGAATTAGATTATCAGATGCCCTTTGGTGATGATTTAAATCCCGATAATCGCTGGGTAAAAATGGCTCATTTAATCCCCTGGAATGAATTCAAAAAGATATACTACAATCAAATGGATGATGATACAGGTAGACCAGCTAAAGATGCTCGTGTTGTAATAGGAGCCTTAATAGTCAAACACAAGCAAGGTCTCTCCGACGAAGAGACAATCCAAACGATTAAAGAGAATCCCTACATTCAATATTTCCTTGGATATTCAAAATTTCAGTACGATAAGCCTTTTGAGCCTTCTTTATTTGTTGCTATTAGAAAACGGTTGGGGATTGAGACTCTCAATTCAATGAATGAAAAATTCATTAACAATTTCAAAAAATTAGAACAGGAGTTAACTCAAGATAAAAATCAGGAATCTAATTCTAAAAAAAAAAGCTGAGGACAAAGAGAACCAGGGTAAAATAATAATAGATGCTACAGTTTTACCTGCAGATATACGCTATCCAACGGATTTAAGACTACTCAATGATGCCCGTGAAAAGACAGAGGAGATGATAGATATACTCTGGAAATACCAGGCTTTAGAAAAAAGGAAGCCCAGGACCTACAGAGAGAATGCCAGGGAAGATTATTTGGAGGTAGAAAAGCAGAAGCAACCCAGAATAAGGAAGTTTAAAAAAGCTATCAAGAAGCAGTTACAATATTTACGCAGAGATATCCAACATGTAGAAGATATGCAAAAGAGAAGAGATAGAGATGATATACTACCGGATAGATTGGAGAAGAAATTTAAAACAATCAAGCAGCTATATTCCCAACAGAAAGAGATGTATGATGAAGATAAGAACAGGATAGATAATAGAATTGTAAGTATCCATCAGCCACAGATACGTCCTATGGTGAGGGGAAAGGCCAGACAGAAAGTAGAGTTTGGTCCTAAGATATCCCTCAGTATAGTAGATGGTTTCAGTTATTTAGACTATTTCAGTTGGGATAATTACCATGAAGGTAATGTAATGATGAAATCGATAGAAGGATACAAACAGAGAGAAGGATATTATCCCGAAGTTGCCATAGCGGATAATATTTTTGGTACTAGAGAGAACAGGAGGAAATTAAAGGACCAAGATATTAGATATTCAGGTAAACCATTAGGTCGTCCTCCCAAGAAAGATAGCGACAAGTATAAGCGAAGGAAGGAGAGGTTAAAGCGTGAGTCAAAAGAGAGAAATGCAATAGAGGGTAAATTTGGAGAGGGTAAAAATGGTTATAATATGGGATTAATACGTACTCAAACAGCAGAAACCAGTGAGACTTGGGTAGGAATGAATGTATTAGTAATGAATATAGCCAAAGCCTTCAGGAAACTGGAGCAATTTTTTATTGTCCAAATATATTTCAATATAAATACAGGAAATATGGTAATATTCATATTTTCTACTAAATTTGAATCAAATTATGGTATAAATTAGCTAATAAATTGGATATTTAAGGAAACCCTACATGTAGATAAACAAGTTAGCACAAACAGATTTAGCGGTTGAATTTTTAAATCATCAGTAATCCTTATTTATCTCCGAACCTTTCTCATAGTATTTTATACTTTAATTTAACCCATAAAATAGTGAAATTATGATACATCAATAATGAGGTACTAAAAATGAAATATTTACCCTTAGGGAATCAAGATTTCAAGGAATTAATTGAAAATGATTATGTATATGTAGATAAAACCAAATGGATCTATGAACTACTTAAAGTACCTAAAGGTATCTACTTTCTCTCCCGTCCTCGTCGATTTGGTAAAACTCTAACTATCTCAACTCTGTTTCATCTCTTTAAAGGACGCAAAGAATTATTCCAGGATACTTATATTTATGATAAGTGGGACTTCCAGGAACAGTCGGTTATTCGCTTGAATATGAATGAAGTGAATTCAAGTGAAGGTGCTAAAGTCCTCAAGGATGAATTATTAAGAGTTATCAAAAACCAGGCTAAATCTAATAATGTAGACTTATCAGAATCTTTATATTCTGCAGCCTTTCAAGAATTAATAGAGAAATTAGACAAACCTGCTATATTGATTGATGAATATGATAAACCAATCTTGAGTAATCTTCACAAACCGGACTATGTCGATCAGGTTAGAGAGATTTTAAAAGAATTTTACGGAGCAATCAAAACTAAAGAAAGTAATCTGAGTTTTATCTTTATTACTGGCATCTCCAAGTTTTCCAAGATGAGTATTTTTTCGGAATTGAATAATCTTGATGACTTAACCTTAGATTATGAGTATTCTAGTTTTTTAGGCCTAACAAAGGAAGAGATCAGTAATAATTTTTCTGGATATATTGATCAAATTTGTGAATATTTTGATTACAATAAACAACAATTCTGGCATAAATTAAAATCCTGGTACAATGGCTATTCCTGGGAAGGTGAAAAAAAGGTCTATAACCCTTATTCAATCATAAATTTATTTAAGAAAAAACAATTTCGTAATTACTGGTTTGAGTCAGGAACACCTTCTCATTTAGTAGAACTGATCAAAAACGAAATGATTGAGTCTACAGACTTTGTTGGTAAACGAGTAAGTATTGATTTCACCTCAAGAAAACCAATAGAGAGCACTTCCCCGGAAAGTTTTTTGTTTCAAGCCGGATATTTAACTATACAAGATAAAGAAGATGAGTTCTATTTATTGGATTATCCCAATATGGAGGTTAAATCATCTTTCAATTCGTTATTTATAGATTCTATCTATGAGTTGAAAAATGAAGCTGATCTGCGTTATAATATTAAAAAAGGTCTAAAGAAAAAGGACTTTCAAACTATCTTCGAACAATTTCAGCAAACTTTCAGTCAGATTCCATACCAACTTTATGATGAAGAAAAGGAAAATATCTATCATGTTATTCTACTGACCTTGCTCTGGGCAACAGGAATTAAAACTACTGCTGAAGATATGAATAATCTGGGGCGTAGTGATATCGTAATGGAGTTTGGTGATGATGTCTATGTTATGGAATTGAAACGAACTTCTGCAAACCAGGCTTTACAGCAGATCAAAGATAAGAAATATTATAAAAAATACATTTGTAAAAATAGACAATTATTTCTGGTAGGAATTGAAATTGATGATGATAAAAGAAATTTTACAGATTACGAGATAGAACAGATATCTTAATCCTCTTAGATAAATAAAATTATAATCAACTTTTATCTTTTAATAAATTGACCCGGTCAATTTACTCCAAAATTTATCCCTACGTGTAGGGTTTCCTTAAAAACATATAATATGCTGTAAAAATAGTAATTTATAATAGCATTTTTGCCTAAAAATGCTTACATTTAGGGGTAAATAAGGTTAAAACCTTGGAGCAAATAATCAAAAATGGAGTCTAAGAATGCTTCCTGTCTCTGGTGAGAAAGAATGGTAATCCTGATCAGATAGAATTAGATTATCAGATGCCCTTTGGTGATGATTTAAATCCCGATAATCGCTGGGTAAAAATGGCTCATTTAATCCCCTGGAATGAATTCAAAAAGATATACTACAATCAAATGGATGATGATACAGGTAGACCAGCTAAAGATGCTCGTGTTGTAATAGGAGCCTTAATAGTCAAACACAAGCAAGGTCTCTCCGACGAAGAGACAATCCAAACGATTAAAGAGAATCCCTACATTCAATATTTCCTTGGATATTCAAAATTTCAGTACGATAAGCCTTTTGAGCCTTCTTTATTTGTTGCTATTAGAAAACGGTTGGGGATTGAGACTCTCAATTCAATGAATGAAAAATTCATTAACAATTTCAAAAAATTAGAACAGGAGTTAACTCAAGATAAAAATCAGGAATCTAATTCTAAAAAAAAAAGCTGAGGACAAAGAGAACCAGGGTAAAATAATAATAGATGCTACAGTTTTACCTGCAGATATACGCTATCCAACGGATTTAAGACTACTCAATGATGCCCGTGAAAAGACAGAGGAGATGATAGATATACTCTGGAAATACCAGGCTTTAGAAAAAAGGAAGCCCAGGACCTACAGAGAGAATGCCAGGGAAGATTATTTGGAGGTAGAAAAGCAGAAGCAACCCAGAATAAGGAAGTTTAAAAAAGCTATCAAGAAGCAGTTACAATATTTACGCAGAGATATCCAACATGTAGAAGATATGCAAAAGAGAAGAGATAGAGATGATATACTACCGGATAGATTGGAGAAGAAATTTAAAACAATCAAGCAGCTATATTCCCAACAGAAAGAGATGTATGATGAAGATAAGAACAGGATAGATAATAGAATTGTAAGTATCCATCAGCCACAGATACGTCCTATGGTGAGGGGAAAGGCCAGACAGAAAGTAGAGTTTGGTCCTAAGATATCCCTCAGTATAGTAGATGGTTTCAGTTATTTAGACTATTTCAGTTGGGATAATTACCATGAAGGTAATGTAATGATGAAATCGATAGAAGGATACAAACAGAGAGAAGGATATTATCCCGAAGTTGCCATAGCGGATAATATTTTTGGTACTAGAGAGAACAGGAGGAAATTAAAGGACCAAGATATTAGATATTCAGGTAAACCATTAGGTCGTCCTCCCAAGAAAGATAGCGACAAGTATAAGCGAAGGAAGGAGAGGTTAAAGCGTGAGTCAAAAGAGAGAAATGCAATAGAGGGTAAATTTGGAGAGGGTAAAAATGGTTATAATATGGGATTAATACGTACTCAAACAGCAGAAACCAGTGAGACTTGGGTAGGAATGAATGTATTAGTAATGAATATAGCCAAAGCCTTCAGGAAACTGGAGCAATTTTTTATTGTCCAAATATATTTCAATATAAATACAGGAAATATGGTAATATTCACATTTTCTACTAAATTTGAATCAAATTATGATATAAATTAGATCATAACTTTGAATATTTAAGGAAACCCTAAATAGATTAAAAAGAGAATATATAAGAGCCGCTCAGTAGTTTATACTGTTAGGCGGCTTTTTTTTATTATCGGTATGGTTCATAAAAAATTCTGGTGCATTAAACTCCATTTAAACCTTATAAATAATGTGGGGCTTAGATTTCAAGTATAAGAAAACTCGAGATTTTCAAAACCGTATATTTTTCTTGTTAGGTAACAATTTTATAATTCATTAATCCTTTATCCTTCCTAATAGAGCAGAAGTCTTATGTTTAGAAGAGATCATATATTTATCTTCGGTAAATGAGTAGGAATCTGGAAACTTTCATGCCCCCCTATTACCAGAAGCAAACGCTTTTGCCACCAACCAATCAGAAAATTTTTGGCTTTCTCTACTGTATCTATCTATTAAAAATTGTAAGGTTTTCTTTTTACTTGGATTATTCATGACAATTTGAAATATAATAGATAATAAACTGTCAGTTAATCTTTTAACTTACTTCTACATAAAAAACTCAGTTTTTCCGAAGGATCCCCCTAGGGGTCTTGTATATTAAAAGTGTAGAATTGTTATTTAAAAAAAGAGATTATTAATATTATTTTTGAAGGAAGTAATAAGAAGGAACGGAGTCTAGGTCTTGAACCTGTCAGGGAGTTTCTTCTATTACTT
>Ga0209948_1000107_pt1 | contig 22855 bp, 18 predicted proteins | sample SalPonR2_C_D2_MG_FD_185709 | JGI IMG/M metagenome (GOLD analysis project Ga0209948, IMG submission 185709) | Salt pond soil microbial communities from South San Francisco under conditions of wetland restoration - Salt Pond MetaG R2_C_D2_MG... ... | reverse complement strand
ATATCTTTTGATAACCACAAGAGGGCGATTTTGATTTTAATATCACCGATTTACAATCAACCATTTGAACTAATTTCAAAGCTTCTTTACCCCCCTTTAGAAATTTACCAGTTACATCAATACCTTCCTTATTAATGACTCTTTCACCCTGCCTTTCAGACTGAACTCTAGGAGTTGGCAGACCTCCTAATTGTTCAGGGCATACTGGAATTGCTGCATTTGATTCTACTAAATTTTTGACATACTCGCTAGTATTATTGTCCCCGTTATAAGTACAATTTATACCAGCCAGACAAGCACTTACTATTTTGATAACAGACCCTCCGCTTATTATTTTCGCATAATAGCTATTTTGGCTGTTTGGCTTCGTCCTTCATTATTGTAGGCTAAAATAACATAAACTCCACTACCAACAAAATTTCCAGATTGATCTCTTCCATCCCAATGAACCTGTCGCCCTTTTATCATACTATTATCACTATTTATTTTTCTAACCAGCTCGCCAGTTATAGTCATAATTTTAACACTAGAATTTTCAAGTAACCCATCAATTACCACTTTTTGATGCCGGGGTATGATAAAAGGAGAGGGAAATACTTTTAGTTTATCATATTCTTTTTTCATAGCAGGATATCTATATTTCAAAACAGAAATTCCCTCCTGTGTTGCAAAATAAACCTTGCCCTTTTCCTCGTTGAAGGTAATATCATTAATAGTATTATTCATTAATCCAGAATTATTCTTTGTAAATCCGTAGGCCACATCAAGACTGTCAATAGTATCGTTTACGGCTTTATCAAAGGGGAGCCATTCTCCTTCTTTTGAAAATGCTCTGACTCCATCTCCAGTACTGGTCACCCAGATATTGCCGTCTTTATCAGCCCTGATTTTATTAATATCACTAAAACTAACATTTGTTAAAATCGTCCTATTACCATTACTAAATTGATAAAAATTGGGGGCACCATTATTTATTCTACCCTTTTGTACTCCTTCAGAAGTTAAAATCCAGATCATACCCGACCTGTCAAAATCTATGGAAAATACTGAATTATTTTTCAATCCCACTCCGCTAGTTGTACTATATCTTTCCCACTCATCATCATCCTTATTTTCAAGGGTACCATTATAGTCCAGTTGAACGATTCCTCCTTTAGAACCTGGTTCAAGTGAAGTTGTCTTTGAGACAAACCATACATTCCCTTTAGGGCCAAATTCAAAATCACATATAAATTGAGTCAGTCGATGCCCAGACTCCTCTAAAGTAAAATGATGCCATTCTTCCTCTTTATCTAGAACTGATATAACTTTACCTTGATGTGCGTACCAGCTGGCTAGCCAGAGATTGCCTCTTTGATCTACTTTTGCAACGGAAGGTACTAAATAATTCTCATTACCATTCGCAATACCTTCTGAGGAAGGGAGACCATTATTAGTAGTGTCATAGACAACATATTCCGAAGGTTTATCCGGATTAAAACTTATTAGACCTCCTTTCCTTTCTCCATTTATATATGTTCTATGTAAACTGCCATATATTTTATCCTCTCTTTTATCAATCGACCATACTTTGCCAAAATTAGAAATATGGTAGGCAAGAGAGCCAGCTGAAAATTTTTCTGGATCCATTTCAGAGATAGTTTCTCCTTTAAAAGGCTCTTCATAATCCCGTGTCCTAATCAGATTATACCATGCGCCATTTTTAAGAATACTAAAGCCTTTCTTACTGGCAGCTATTATTTCATTCTCTCTATCCGAATAAAGAGATGTAATACCAGCATTTAGGAGAGTATTTGGTTTATAGAACTCAATATTTTTATCCCCTGATCTATACTGAAATAACCCTTTTGTTTTTGTAATTCCATAAACTGTATTATTAACGGATGCAAGTTTCTTAATCTCTGTATCTTTTAATACCTTCTTATAATTTAATTTTAGGTCGCCATTTTGTCCAACCTTATAGACCTGAACTAAATGAGCACCACTGAGTATAATTTTTCTATTATTGCCCGTAATACTATTAATACGACCTTCTATTTTACTGAGACTTTGGATATCATTTTCTTCAATCCTATAGAGAGACGCATCTTTACTAAAATATACTTTTCCATCAATTCCAGTCACAGATTTGATTATATTTCCCCCTGTACCCTGCACTTTTTTCCAGGCATTAGGCGATTTCAAATTTGAAACTTCCAACAAAGGAGTTTCATTATAATATAATCCTGAAGTAGTCGCTACAAACAAAGTTTCTGGTCCCAAATAGAGATCCTTTATCCGGCTTGATTTGTCTCCGATTGAGAAGTAAAAATCCTTATATAACCATCTACCATTCTTCCAGTAAAAATGTAACACTCCCCAATCCATATCCATCTGACAAACAGCAAAGCAGTGTTGTCCATTACCTTGTATGACTTTAATACTATCTAATTTCTCCTTAAAATTTTGATAATCATAATTTTCTATATAATTATTGTTAACTTCCTCTTTTTCAGGATAATAATAATTTATTTCTCCTTCCTCCATACCAAGCCAAAGAATACCATTTTTATCTTGATATATAGATTGCACTGAGATAGAACTTAATCCATCCTCTTGTTTAAATTTGGTGAAATTATCATTATCCCTGGAATAAGATAATAAACCACCAGAAGTAGCAATATAAATCTTATTTTCAACAACTTTTATATCCCTCATGTCAAGTGCGCTGGTATAATTTTTCCACTCCCCAACGACTGATTGCGAAAGAGAGATTGTGCTGACAAACAAACAAAATATAATAAAATATTTAATAGATTTAAGCATAGAAGCTACCTATCGTCTAACTATATTTGATCTATATCATCATATAAATTAACCATTTCAATTGCACTTAAGGCCGCGTCCCAACCTCGGTTACCAGCTTTAGTACCTGCTCTTTCAAAAGCCTGTTCTATTGTATCAGTAGTTAAAACTCCAAATACTACAGGATTTTCTGACTCCATTCCTGATTTTGCAATTCCTTTGGCTGTTTCATTAGCGACCATCTCAAAATGTGGAGTATCTCCTCTGATCACCGCCCCTAAACAGACTATAGCATCATATCTTTCTCTATCTGCCAATTTATTAGCCACAGCAGGTATTTCATATGCTCCCGGTACCCGAAAAACGTGGATATCTGCTTCGTCCGTATTATGTCTTTTAAAACAATCAACAGCACCTTCAAGCAATTTTTCTGTTACCATTTCATTAAATCTACTAACCACTATTCCTATTTCTAATCCCTTTCCATCTAATTTTCCCTCATGTATATTTAATTTTCCCATGATAATACTCCCTTTTTATCTTTAGGCTTAATTTATAATGCTGACAGTTTAACATACGAATTTAGATGATCATAAACCTGATTTGTTTTAATTTTCCGACTCTTCCGACTCATTAGATTCATTATCTCCATTTTTCAAAATATCATGTCCCATTTTGTCTCTCTTAGTTTTAAGGTAATCTATATTAACTGGATTAGGAGGCATTTCCAATTCCACTCTTTCTACTACTTCCATACCATAACCTTCCAGTCCAATGATCTTTTTAGGATTATTTGTCATTAATCTAAGTTTTTTGATCCCCAGATCAGCCAATATCTGTGCTCCAACTCCATAATCACGTAAATCAGCGGGGAAACCTAATTTTTTATTGGCCTCAACTGTATCATATCCCTGATCCTGCAGTTTATAGGCTGCCAACTTATGTCTCAATCCGATACCACGTCCCTCCTGACGTAAATATACTAAAACCCCTCTACCTTCCTCCTCAATTTTGCGCATCGCAGTATGCAATTGATCACCACAGTCACACCTTAAAGAGCCTAGTACATCTCCTGTAAAACATTCAGAATGCACCCTAACAAGGACAGGGTCATCGCTTGCAATATCACCTTTAACAAGGGCTAAATGTTCTTTACCACTCATTTCATCCACATATAAAGATACTTTAAATTCTCCATATTGTGAAGGGATTGCTGCATTGCCTTCCTTTCTTTTTACAAATTTACCTTTCTCTCTTTTATATTTGATGAGATCTTCAATAGTAATTATTTTGATACCCCATTTCTCAGCCAACTCCATTAATCTATCTCTTCTTGCCATAGTTCCATCTTCATCCATAATCTCACACAGAACACCTGCTTGTGGAAGCTCAGCATATTCAGCTAAATCTATTGCTGCCTCAGTATGTCCTGCTCTGCGTAAAACTCCCCCATCACGAGCAATTAAAGGAAAAATATGTCCGGGTTTCCTAAAGTCCTCTGCCTTTACCTCCGGATCAACCAGGGCTCGAATAGTTTTACTTCTGTCTTGAGCAGAAATACCGGTAGTAGTTCCTTCTGTATAGTCTACACTTACTGTAAAAGCCGTTCTTTGGCTTTCCGTATTTTTATTTACCATAGGTTCCAAATTTAGATCATCAGCCCTATCTTCAGTAATAGCAACACAAATTAGCCCCCGGGCTTCTTTAGTAATGAAATTCACTTTTTCTGGGGTAACCTGATCAGCAGCAATTATTAAATCACCTTCATTTTCCCTATCCTTATCATCTACAACAATTACAAATTCTCCCTCCTTAAAATCCTTTATTGCATCTTCTATATTATCGAAATCCATGATTTACCTCATAAATTAATAAATATTATACTTTGATAAATTAATAGGCAAAACTAAAAAATGAGTATCTAGGTATATAAATTCATCTAGTAGCCCCATTGTTGAATTTTGTCTCTAAAATTTGTCCCTTCCACATCTCCCTTTTTGAGTAAACTCTCTACATATCTAGCCAAAACATCAGTTTCTAAATTAACCTCATCTCCTTTTTTGAGATTTTCTAAATTTGTCTCTTCAATCGTTATAGGAATAAGAGCAATTTTTATTAATTCATCATTTATTTCGGCCACAGTTAGGCTTATCCCATCAATTGCAATTGAACCTTTGGTTACAATATATGGTATCAAACTGGTCGGGATCTCTATCTTAAGTATGAAATTATCACCCTGTTTATATTTTCCGATTATTTTTCCAGTATCATCAACATGTCCCTGGACAATATGGCCATCCAATCTATCATTCGCCCGAAGCGCTCTCTCCAGATTAACAGGATCATTCTTATGTAAATTTCCCAAAGTAGTCTTATGAAGTGTTTCCTGACTAACCTGAACCTCAAACCTATCCTGTTTTAACTCTGTTACACTTAGGCATGCTCCATTAATTGCAATACTATCTCCTGTCTGAATATCATTAAGAACCTTAGACGCAGCAATTTCTAATACTTTTCCACCCGAATAATTTTTCCTATTATTTATGTATCCTACTTCCTCTATTATTCCAGTAAACATCAGGCTAATTTTCCTTTTAACATTATATCCTGACCAAATTCTTTTACCTCATTCCATTGCAACTGAATTGCATCATCTAATGGCTTTTTAATCCCAGAGAAACTCTTGATCCCTTCTCCTATTATCTTAGGAGCAATAAATATCTGTAATTCATCTACTAAACCTCTCTCAATCAAAGATCCAGCTAATCTACCACCACCTTCACAATATATAGAAGTAACTCCCTCCTCAGCAATATCTTCTAATCCTGCATATAAATCAATCCAACCAATATCCAACCTATTTGTTTGTACAATATTTATATGTCTCTTTTCAAATTCATTCCATCGTTTTTCTTTTTCATCATCGGCAGTCAAAATAATAGTTCTATCTGTATAATCATCATTAACTAAATTCACTTTATAAGGTATTGTAAGACTCTCATCTATTAATATTCTATAGGGAATAAATTTTTCTTTATTATTAGGTAAAAGGGACGGATTATCCTTCATTACCGTTCCTCGCCCAACCATTACTGAATCATGTCTGGCCCTGGAATCCCTTACATATTTTAAAGAATCATTGGAAGTTATCCACTTACTTTTGCCTGTCGAATCTCCGATATACCCATCTGTTGTGAGAGCCAACTTCAAAGTTAACCAGGGTCTACCTTCTTTCATAACTTTAATAAATCCACGATTTAATCTTTTAGCTTCCTCTTCAAGAATACCAACATCTACTTCTATACCAGCATTTCTCAACTGTTCGATTCCTTGACCATTAATTTCTGGATTAGGGTCTTCCATTGCTGTGACTACTTTATTAATCCCGGCCTCAATGATTTCATCTGTACAGGCTCCTGTTTTACTATGACAATTACAGGGCTCTAAATTTACATATAAAGTAGCATTCTCTGCTTCAGACCCTGCCTTCTCCAGAGCAACCACTTCGGCATGTGCTTTACCAAACTTTTCATGATAACCTTCTCCAATTATATCGCCATCTTTTTCTACTACACAACCTACCATGGGATTGGGACTCACCTTACCTCTTCCTTTTTTAGCTAATTGAATCGCCCTTCGCATCAATTTATCATCTGTCATATATTTATTCTCCTGAGATATTACTATTTAATTTTAAATACAACACTTGTCCAACAATTCTAAGACACGTTTGTTTTATTTAAAATAGAACTAACAACTTTACTAAATCCATTTTCATCATTACTTGCTGTGGTAATAAATTCCTCCTTCAACTCTTCAGGGGCATTTTGCATTACATAACTTTCTTCTGTCCATTTTAATAGATCTCTATCATTATAATCATTACCTATTCCAATTGTTCGAGAAGTAGAAATATTTAATCTTTGACATAACTTTTTACATGTTTTTGATTTGGAAACATCATTTGGAAAAATTTCTAACCACATTGATTCATTATCCAGCGGAGAGGTGGTTCTAATTACATTAAGATCAGATAATTCAGTATCTATAGATAAATATAAATTTTTATCCTGCTTAGATATTCCTATTACCTGAGAAGAGTCCTTAAATGAATAGTTAGTGAAATTATTTATTTGTCTTGCATAATTGTCATAGAGATTAATTCTCCTCCAGGTATCTGGCTCACCATCACCAAAGTAGTAAAAATCAAACTTATGGTTATACGGTATTTTACTGTGGACAAAAAAATCAATTTCATGTTTGTATAAAATATAACTTGCTTTTTCGACCTTATTTGCGTTCAAATGAGTTGAATACAATAGTTCGCTTCTTCCCCAATCATAAATTCCAGCGCCAGAAGAAAAAATAATGAAATCAATTGGAAAATCTTCCGTAATCACCTTTTGTAATGAAAATAAACTTCTACCCGTAGCAATAACACGTACTATATTTTTTTGACCTAATTGTTCTAAATGATAAAAATCAGCTTGATCTACTTTGTGCTCGGAATTTAAAAGTGTACCATCAAAATCTGTTATGACCATTCTTTTTTTCATGAATACCTCTAGTTTATAGCCTTTAAACTAATAAATCATTTTCGTATAAAAAAGAATCATTTTGATAAATGCAATTTATTTTATTATCTTTCCAGGAGTCAATAGCACTTTAGATTGCATAGCTAGGATATTTTAAATCTTAAATAATATTTCAGGTTTTATAACATATTGAACGGATACAAGATGAATTTATTGAATAATTTAATAAGTGAAAGTGAGTTAAAAAAATTCCAGAAATCCTCCTCCAGTGAATTAGCTGTAAATCAAAAAGCAAAATTACTTTATCGCCAGCAATCCAGTAGAAAAGGATTCCCTAGACTAATTAATAACCTTCAAAAACTTGATAATCAGAAAAAAGAAGTAGTCGAAATAAACAATATTCCTACCACATTAGTTTTTAATCCAACCAGAAGTCAAAGCATAAAATCCACTACCTTTCTTAAAAATGAAAAACTCAACTCCTGCGTTCTTTGCAATACCCCTTCTAACCAGAAGTCATTTTTGTTTCTAAATAACCGTTATGCTATTCTAGCCAATCCGGGCATAACTATACCCGGTGATTTAACTATACCTGCTACTTCTCATAAAAAACAAACCATCTACAAAAATTTTTCAGATATGCTTAAAATTTCCCACAAATTAACTGATTATTCAATATATTTTAATGGAGCACGCGCCGGTGCTAGTTGTCCTCATCTGCATTTTCAAGCTGGGAAAGAAAAAAAATTGATAGGAGAAAAACAAATTTTTAAAGCTCTAGATAAGCCTAATTTCAATGGGACAGATATTTTGTCAATTAGCAACTCTGACATAAATTTTTATTATTTGAATAACTTTGTAAGAGAATGTTATATAATTAGATCTTCTCAGCCTAAGTTTCTAACAGAAATCTTCCAATTTATTATGAATAAATTAAGGGAGGTCAATAAAAATTTTGGAGTAGAATCTCATGTACCTGAATTTGGTAATTACATATCTGCTTTTGATGAATATGAGGAGGAAGCCAGAGTAAATCTGATGGCTAATTATCAGAAATCAAGTAAAAAATATTATGTAGTTTTCTTTCCCAAACGTACCAATAGACCCAGATCATATTATTCAGATAAGCATAGATTATTACTAGGCATGGGAATTAAGGAGTCATTAGGACATATTATCACCTGTCAAGAATCGGATTTTAAATACTTAAAGTTGAATCCAAACAAAATAGAAGCTGCATTTCAAGATACATCTATAACTAAAAAGCAGAGTAAAACTATAATAAATAGTATAAGATCCTATTTATCATAGTTTTCTCCTTGTTATATTTTTCACAAATTATTGTCCGAAATTCCTTGCATTGAGTTTGTACGAATTTTAAATTTGAGGGCTTTTTGAGTTAAGGAAACTAAAAGGAGAGATGGCCGAGTGGCTGAAGGCGTTCCCCTGCTAAGGGAATGTACCTACTATCATTGGTACCGAGGGTTCGAATCCCTCTCTCTCCGCTGCATTTTCAAGGTTAGAGGTGTAGCCTAATCTGGTAAGGCAGTGGTCTTGAAAACCACCGGGTTCGTAGCCCTTGGGGGTTCGAGTCCCTCCACCTCTGCAAAATGTTTAAAGTCTACGTTCTAAAAAGTCAAAAGCGTAATTACCACTATATTGGCCACACTAAAAATTTAGATAAGCGGCTTAAAGCTCACAATTACGGTAAAGTTAAATCTACCAAAGCATATAAACCCTTCAAGTTTATATACACTGAACAATTTGATTCCAAATCGAAAGCTTTCAAAAGAGAAATGTATCTGAAATCTGTTGAGGGCAATATCTGGCTTCGAAATAAATTGAAAAATGAAAATCTATGGTAAATATTTATACTTTTCAAAATCAGACTATTTTCACTATTTAAATTGGTATGGCAGTGGTCTTGTCTCAGGGAGATTTTATTTTAAAAAACCACCGGGTTCGTAGCCCTTGGGGGTTCTCATCCTAGAGACCTCTATGAGGGAGTCCCTCCACCTCTGCAAAATGTTTAAAGTCTACGTTCTAAAAAGTCAAAAGCGTAATTACCACTATATTGCCCACACTAAAAATTTAGATAAACGGCTTAAAGCTCACAATTACGGTAAAGTTAAATCTACCAAAGCATATAAACCCTTCAAGGTTATATACACTGAACAATTTGATTCCAAATCGAAAGCTTTCAAAAGAGAAATGTATCTGAAATCTGCTGAGGGCAATATCTGGCTTCGCAATAAATTGACAAATGAAAATCTATGGTAAATATTTATACTTTTCAAAATCAGACTATTTTCACTATTTAAATTGGTAAAGCAGTCGTCTTGTCTCAGGGAGATTTTATTTTAAAAAACCACCGGGTTCGTAGCCCTTGGGGGTTCTCATCCTAGAGACCTCTATGAGGGAGTCCCTCCACCTCTGCAAATTTAAGAATTACAAGAGACCATTTATATTAGTAGATAGAAGTAATCATTTTTGCTTTGTCATTTCTCAGAGACAACTATTTTTATAGATTCAAAAAAAACTGGCTTCCGGAATTAAAAGCCTATAAAAGTCTCCAATCACTTCACCTCGAAAAGTAACTTGTGATTAATAAATTCCTTTCATTCCTGAGAGTATGTTTTATCAATTAAGTCACAATATTTTTATCATTCACTTTCATCGAATTTATTTCTTCGGTATTATGCTTTCTGATAGGGTCAGCACCTCATGCTAAACATATCGTCTCCTCCAGGATTAACTTTTTGATAGAAGCCCGTCTTCACCTGTATCATTCCCCCCTTGAAATGAAACATGTGAATACACCAAATATTGGGAATTACCATACTCTCTTATAAAAATAAAGTTTATAGAGTTTTGAATTGAATTACATGGTAGTATGATTATTTAGGTGGGACTTATGTGATCAAAGTAATTGACATCTTCAAATTTTTTTGTACCGACAGCTTTCATGATTCAAATTATGCATAAATGTTTAATTATCAGTTCTTTTTATGATTTATTTATAAGAGGACAATTTATCTATATTTAGCATCATTTTTACTTGCAATTAGAAATAATTTAGGATTAAACAAGAAATAAATATCCGATTCGGATATTTATAATGGGTTAATGAGTATAAAACTTGATTAAATAATTATTTGGTGAGTAAACCACTTCGGGATAGATCCCCCGTTACTTACAGTTAAGTTAACTTGATAATGGCCACAATATTTAAAAATAGTTCACTTTTGAACTTTTTGTAATTAATTCTTTGCTAGTTCATTGCTCACGCCCTAAATATAATTCCCTACTCTTCTTAGATTTAATCTCACTCTCTCTTTGCATTGCTGCTAGTCTGGTAGGATGTTCTTCTGTATAAACTACTTTCCAGGGTCTATAAACCTTCGTAGATTTACTATGGCCTGCATTGTGCCGGCAAAGACATTTTTCTACATCTTTTGTGTAACCTGTATAATATCTTCCTGTTTTGGCTCTTGAGTATATATAATGTGACATTTGTGGAGCTGACGGGGTTCCCTCAACGGAGATCCCTACGGGAGAACCCGTGACTTTCTCGAATGTTTTTCCTCTGGGATCCTCCTTAGGAGTCTTCATCGAAGTCCCTGATGACCTTTGTGACCTAAGTGACCTTTAGGGCGGGACGCTCTCAATACTACCCTACAAAATATTGATACCACTTATTCGTGTGATTTTTCTATTAACCACTCGATTCCCTACTCTTCTTAGATTTAATCTCACTCTCTCTTTGAATTGCTGCTGGTCTGGTAGGATATTCTTCTGTATAAACTACTTTCCAGGGTCTATAAGCCTTCGTAGATTTACTATGGCCTGCATTGTGCCGGCAAAGACGTTACTCTACATCTTTTGTGTAACCTGTATAATATCTTCCTGTTTTGGCTCTTGAGTATATATAATGTGACATTTGTGGAGCTGACGGGGTTCGAACCCGTGACCTCGTGAATGCCATTCACGCGCTCTCCCTACTGAGCTACAGCCCCAAAAACACTCACAAACAATCACCCTTAAATAACACTGTAATTTAACTTTTGATATTACCGCTGTCAAGAAAAATGCTTCAGCTAATATCATTTACCTTATTTAAAAGTCCAGATATGGTTAAAAATAAAATTCAAAATCATACCAACTCCAATGCCAATTAAATTTGCTAAAATATAGTAAACTCCTAGAGAAGTCAACGAAATCAAAACCACATAATTTACTATACCAGAAACAGCCGTAACACTATGATACCGCAATATTCTTTGCAAAAATGTATTATCTCTCGACTCTTTCCATGTCCAAAAATTATTCAAGAGAAAGTTAGTAAGAATTGAAGTTTCGATCGCAATTAGACCTGCAAATTTTACAGGGATGTGAATATACTCTTTTGTAAAAAATAACATTCCCTGATTAACAGCCATCCCAGAAATTCCTACTATTGCAAACTTGGGGAAATGTTTTTTTATGTCTTCAAACTTTATGTGCTTAGACAGTTTAGAAATTAATTTTTTGACCACAATTTCCTTTATCTTTTATTTCCATAGGGATACTTGAATTGACCATTATAATCTTCACATAACCAGATATAAAAAGTTTTGGCTTTATTACCGTATCTAGCGGTTTTTAATGTATCTATTGCTGTGATTTGCTTAAAATAGATAGAATATTTTTCATTGACCTCAGTTTTATATCTATTAGTTCCAATGTAAATGCCATCTTTACCTGTAATTGTAATATCGTCTACCCAATAATAAAATGCATGGGGAGAATCATTTATTACTGTCACTGGGTATCTATTTTTCACTGCGAAAGCCAGTTCTCCGCTCAAAAACCATTTATGGGTAAATAAAAATCTATTTTTATTAATATAATTTTTTTGCTCCAAATGTTGCGCCAGTTTTTTCCACCCCTGACCGTCCAGAGTAACATCGCTTTTTTGATTTAAAGAAATTATTCCAAATTCAGCCTGAATAGTAACAAATAAAACTAATATAATTGTAAAAATACCAGTACTAAAAAGGTAACGCTTTGATATCTTATCTTTCCACTCTCCAATCATTGCTGCCGAAGCAATGATAGCGACTAAATATCCTGGCATGGGCCAATGAGGCAGTATCTGTCTAGTCCCCCCAATTATAGTAAAAATTAAAATAGGGACAATTATCTGTGGTAAAAGCCAGCTGTATTCTTTTCCTTTTTTCCAGACCCATATAGTACCAGCAACCAGTATTCCCATATGCCAGGGTAATAAGTAACCCATCTGGACCATTATGCCCCTAAAAAATTTCAAGAAGCTAAAATCAAAACCGGAAGCACTTTTACCAAATTGATAAATATAAGAAACCCAATTATGTTGATAATTCCATAGTAAATTGGGAATAAAAATCAAAATAGCAATAATAAAACTTACATAAGGATAAGGAGTTTTCATCCATTTTCTAAATTTATCATCAATTAAAAAACTTAAAAATATTGCAAAAATTAATAGTACAGCATGATATTTTGATAATAAAGCCAATCCTCCCATTACCCCTAAAAAATAAAAATACTTACTTTTGTCCGTTTTTCTTATTTGATATAAAACTAATAAACTCCCCACCCAAAACAGTCCTAAAAAATTATCAGGAATGACAAAAGCCCCCAGGCCTACACAAAAATAGGGGATGATATTGAGTAATATGACAGAGATTATCCCAGTCTTTTTGTTGAATATTTTTTCAGCCAATTTGTAAACAGAAAGAGAGGTAAATACGAAAATTACAATAGCACCTATTCTTAGCGTCAGAGAATTAGATACACCTGTTAGAAACCTTCCCAATCCTGCACTGACAGCTACCAGAGGAGGATGGTCAAAATAACCGGCACTAAGATGATAAGAGTACATTCCATAGTAGGCTTCATCAAACCCAGGTTCTACAAAAATAGAAACTATGATTCTAAGAAGTGTAAAAGACCCAATAATTAAAAATAATTTCTGTTGCGCAGTTATTTTATTATTATTTAATATCATTGTTATTCCATTAAATTCTAAATAGTCAGCACATATTAAAATTGATTTGCTTAAATTAAAAGGAATATTTTACCATAAAAAATATTTCAACACTCAGTCATTTATTGATTTTTACCTACCAAAAGAATAATTTCATTGATTTCTAATATTGATAATAGGAGCAAAAAAATGAAATTATTAATAACAGGTGGGACAGGTTATATTGGCAGCCATACATGTGTAGAACTGCTTGAAGAGGGCCATGAGCTGGTTGTTGTAGACAATTTATGTAATTCAAGTAAGATCGCCCTGGATAGGGTAGAAACAATCACCGGGCAAAAAGTAGATTTTCATAAAGTTGATATACGTAATAAAGGAGCTCTAGATGAAGTATTTAATCAGTATGATTTTGATGGAGTGATTCATTTCGCCGCTTTGAAAGCAGTAGGCGAGTCAGTGAAAAAACCCTTATTATATTACCAAAATAATGTAGCGGGTTCACTCACACTATATGAAGTGATGAAAGAACATAGTGTTAAAACTATTGTATTTAGTTCTTCAGCAACAGTTTATGGAGACCCTGATAAAGTTCCAATCAAAGAAGACTTCCCAGTTACAACAACCAATCCCTATGGTTCTACCAAACTTATGATGGAAAATATATTGAAAGATCTATATAATTCAGATAACGAATGGAACGTAGGATTATTGCGATATTTCAATCCCATTGGTGCTCATCCTAGTGGCTTAATTGGAGAAGACCCGAATGGTATTCCCGATAATCTACTACCTTACATATCTCAAGTTGCTGTTGGAAAAAGAGATAAACTTCAGGTTTATGGAGATGATTACCCAACCCATGATGGTACCGGAGTCAGAGATTATATTCATGTGGTAGATCTTGCCAAAGGTCATCTAGCCGCTCTTGATAAGTTACAGGAAAGTCCAGGTGTAGTAACCTACAATCTTGGGACTGGACGAGGCTATAGTGTTCTAGAAGTAGTAGAAGCTTTTGAAAAAGCCTCTGGCCAGGAAGTTCCATATGAAATTACTGATAGGCGCCCAGGCGATGCAGCTGAGGTTTGGGCAGATCCAACCAAAGCAAAAGAAGAATTAGGCTGGGAAGCCAAATACGACCTCGACGATATGTGTGAGCACATCTGGAAATGGCAATCCAATAATCCTAATGGATATGAAGAATAAATTTTATTTGAATTTATATGTAATTACTTGATTTTAGGCAATTATTTTATCAATAACATCTTTTTGGTATCTATTTCTCCGCCTTGTTTGAGTACTGCCAGGTAAATACCGCTGCTAACTTTAATCCCTTTCTCATTTTTTCCATACCATCTCACGGAATGCATTCCTTTCTCAAAGTGAGCCAGATCATACTTTTTAATTTTCTGACCTAATATATTGTAAATAAGAAGATTTGCTTCTCCCTTCTTTTTGAGACGAAATCTCAAGGTAGTTTGGCTATATTGAGATTTATTCAAGGGGTTAGGAGCAGGAGGAAATAATTTGATTGCATACTTCTTTTTATTCCTACCAATGTTGCCTTCATAATTTATTGATTTCTGAACAGTATCGACTCCATTGTAATAACCAAAATATAATTTTTGCTGTGAGACTATACTGGAATCAATGAATATTTTAGCAGAAATTGTATCAGAAATAGTCCTATTTTTATCTTGCTTATATTCGAGATATCCTGATTGAGGAGAAATTGTTAGAGAAGGTGATTTATTCACAAATTTAAACTTAGATTTTCCTGTACCAATATTAAATAATTTCATTTTTCGAGTTTCATCCCCTATCATACCTTTTCCTGAAAGATAACAAACCGACTGAGGAGCTTCTTTATTTCTTTTTATCATAGAAATATAAAGCGAGTCCCTCTCATTATTATGAGTGATTGTGACCTCTTCTTTATAGAGTCCTGGTTTCAAATTACTTTTGTCAATCTCCATTTTAATAGTATCTGCACCCCTGGATAAGGTCCCTGACTTTTTTGGAAAATTAACCCAGCTAGCTTCACTACTAATTTTCCAATTTTTCACACTATCAATTCTATTCAATATAACAAAATTAGTATCTATATACCTCTTATCATTATTCCAAACAAAAAATGAATCCGGATAGAACGCTAATTGATTCGTCGTTGATTTGTTAATAATTGCTCTTATGCACCAATTACCGTCTAATTGGATGTCATTATCGCTACCAACAGTAAATCCTGTAATATTTCTAAAGCCTGAAGCAGTACTCAAATAAGATTTACCTTCTCCATTTCCTGTTGCACTATATCCCAGGGAACCATCCAGAGTGACTGATATAGCAAAGGATCTAGCCTCATTTAAGATGTCTTCCTCAAAATTTATTTTTTTCCAGGCGCTTTTTGCAGCAGTTAGATTTTCCATTTTATGAACAGGATTGTCCTTTAGATTTTTATATATCCTCACAGTTCCATCTGAAATCTTATTGCCGGGTTTAAATTTCACTCCCACCAGACTTTTACCATCCTCAGGCATTTGAAATTTTTCAGCAGCTTCTTTACCCTGCAATGAAATATAGAAGCTCACTGAATCTCCATCATGTACAATTTCTGTTTCCTCTACTCCTCCCTCTCCGGAGGCTTTATATGATATTTCTATACTATCTTTGACAGTACCTAGGCTGTTCTGAAATGGTACAAAGCTGACTTTATTATAATTCAGGCCAAAATTAATATCAGAAAAATCAAATTTTTTATTATCCGGATCGATCAGTGATACCTGGGGAGATTGTTTATGTTTTATAACTGCTATAGCAAAATTATCATCTTTATCATGTTCCAAATTAAAATCAATTCCCTGTCCCTCATAAAATTGGATATATTGAGCAGCGGTACTTTGTAAATAAAATTTTTTTTCTTTCCCTTCTGTATAATTAGAGTAAAAATGGTCAGTATTGATTTCTGGAATTGTTTTTCCTTGATAACTATATTTACCATCGTCAATACTTGTGTCATTTATTAGATTGGCAATAAACCACTCCTTTAATAGGTTTTTAGAAGACACACTCCCGATCTTAGGGTAGGTTGCAAATCCATCTTCCTGCTCATGGATACAATCTGCAATAAAATCTATTCCAAACCTCTTGTACAAATAAAAGCTCCATAAACCCACTTTTTGATAATCTTTTAGGAGCACACCTTCTTTATTTTCATTATCCCAGGCATTTAACTTTCTATTAGGCGAGGAGATGAATTTATTATAGGAGCGGTATGGAAGTCCCAAAATTCGTGGCATCAATACTGAAATCCCTTCATTCAACCAGGTTTTCTCATCTGTGTCAAAGGTATAATGAATGAGATGCTGAAGTTCATGCGCCACAATTGTATATGTTGAAGGGTTTGTGATATCTGTCGGATCAGTATCAATATAGATTATCTCCCCATAATTCCCCTGATTTTTTTTAAGATCAATTGGATCAAAATATCCAGCTACATGGTTTTCATCCTCAGGTCCGTATCCATCTCTGACATCCAAAAGTAAGACATTCAACTTACCATTCTTATCAACATCAGAAGGCGCTCCCAAAGTATCTTTCATATTAGCATAGATTCCCTTGGATGGATTAATAGAACCCTCAGGCGTACTTTGGGCCAGCTTAGTTACAATATCATTTATTTTTTGATCTGTAACTTCTCCATTATCATATTCACTGGTCTCTACAAATACATTCACAATTTCACTGGTATCTGACTTTCTATAAAATCCTATCTCTTTTAGATCAGCATTATCTCCATATATATCTTTACGAATCATGAAGGTAGTATCACCTTCAACCTCTTTCTTAGCCAAAGGTTGAACTGTTATCTTTTTATCTTCAACATCCCTGAATTCAGGTGGGACGGGCTGCGGCCCTTTTTCCCCAATTCTAGAACTAATATTTTCTCCCCATAACTGCAATGATAATAACAAAAATGCGGACAAAATAAGTATAAATTTTTTCACTCTATTCTCCAGGTATTGAATGTCTCTCTCTCACCGGTTGTCTGGTCATGAGATCTTTTAATCCCTGAGCGGGGTCCTTGTCTTCGTACAAAATTTTATAGACCTGATTTGAAATTGGCATAAGAACATCATTTTCGGTAGATAATTGTTTTACTGTCTCACAGGTTTTTACCCCTTCAGCTACCATGGTCATACCGTCCAGTATTTCTTGTACCTTACGACCTTTTCCTATTTCTTCCCCTAAATGTCTATTTCGACTATGCTCACTGTCACAGGTCACAAGCAGATCGCCAACACCACTCAGTCCGGAAAATGTTTCTTCTTTGGCACCTAACTTCACACCCAAGCGAGTAATCTCCATTAAACCTCTTGTAATCAAGGCAGCACGGGAATTATCACCCAGACCCAGCCCATCACAAATACCTGAAGCAATGGCGATTACATTTTTTACTGCTCCTCCTATTTCTACACCTATTATATCCGGGTTGGTATACACTCTAAAATTTTCTGATATGAATAATTGTTGGACTTTTTCTGCTGATTCCAGACTTTTTGACGCTGAAACAACAGCTGTTGGAATTTCCCGGGCAACTTCTTCAGCATGGCTGGGGCCATGTAAAGTAACAATTTTTTCTCCCGGATGATTCAGAACGTCTTGAATAACCTCGCTCATTCTCATCATAGTTTCTTTTTCCAGACCTTTAGCAAGGTTGATAATAATAGTGGAGGAATCTATTTTGTCCTGAACTTTTTCGAGAAGTTCTCTAACAGCGTGTGAGGGTACTACAACAATTACAAGATCAACCGAATCAAGAGCGTCATCCAGATCGCCTGTAATATTAATAGAATCTGGAATCGCAATCCCGGGCAACAAAGGATTTTTACCTGTTTTATTCATCATATTCACATTTTCTTCATAATACTCCCATAATTTTATCTCATGCCCCTTTTTCTGTAAATGAATTGCTGCTGCAGTTCCCCAGCTTCCTGCTCCTAATACGCCGACTTTTTTCTTATTATCCACATTAACCCTCTTTAATTGATTTCACCGATAATCCAACTTTCTTCATCTTGCTCATCAAGTTTATCTTGAATTTCTCCTACACTATTTTTATCAACGACCAGAATAAGACCAATTCCAAGATTAAAAACTCTTCTCATTTCCTCATCTGAGACATTACCTACTTCTTGAATATATTTAAAAATAGGCAACCATTCCCAGGCTTCCCAATCAATATTCAATTCCTGGTCTTCTCCTATGATTCTCTCAGTATTTCCTGAGATTCCACCACCTGTTACATGGCTAATTCCATGTAAACCATCCTGATTTAAAATTGGTTTAACAGGATTGAGGTAAGATCTATGGATCTGTAACATTTCTTCTCCCACAGTCCGACCTAGTTCCTCAACATAATCATCAACCGAATGTTCTTCCAATAATACATTTCTGGCCAATGTATATCCATTGGTATGTATTCCTGACGATTTTAGCCCAATTAATACATCTCCCTTTTGGACTTTCCCAGTCAAAACATTATTTTTTTCAACTACACCGGTAATATTTCCAACAAGATCATACTCATCATTGTCATAAATATCAGGCATTTCAGCAGTTTCTCCTCCAATTAAGGAACAATCATTTTCCTGACATGCTTTTGAAATTCCCTTTACAATTTGTTTGAAATTCTCTTGATTTAAACTTCCAGTTCCCACATAATCAAGAAAATATATAGGTTCAGCACCAATAGTCAAAATATCATTAACACAGTGATTGACAAGACATTGACCAATAGTATCATGTTTGTCCATTTTTTTGGCTACGATTAATTTCGTTCCCACTCCATCCGAACTGGAAACAAGCACCGGTTTCTGGTAATCTTCAACTGGAAATTCAAAACAGGCCCCAAAAGTTCCTACACTGGTTAATACATTATCTGTGAAGGTACTTTGGACCATATCTTCTACATTAGATACTGCCTCTTCTCCTGCTTCAATATCCACCCCTGCATCTTTATAGGTTTTACCCATTGTATACCTCTATTATTTAATTATACATTTCGCTTATCAATTCAGAATATTTATCCAGAACTACTTCTCTTTTTATCTTTAAAGAAGGAGTTAGTTCCCCATCTTCTATTGTAAATTCATCAGGTAATAATTGATATTTCCTTATCCTTTCAAATTGTGCATATCCTTCCATAGATTCTTTTATTGTATGATCATATACTTCTTGAACTTTTGGGTTGGATAGCAATTCTTCCCTATTATCCCAAGCTATATTATTGTCTTCTGCCCAATCTTCTAAATTTGGAAAAGAAGGTACCACTAGAGCAGTTAAATATTTTTTATCATTCCCGATCACAAGAGCTTGTTCAATCCATTTTGAAGTTACTAAATTCCCTTCCAATTGATTGGGGGCTACATTTTTGCCGCTGGCAGTCACAATAATATGTTTTTTTCTATCAGTAATAGTTATATAATTATCTTCATCTATTTCTACAATATCCCCTGAGATTAGCCATCCATCTTCTGTAAAGACTTTTTGAGTTTGTTCTTCATTTTTGTAATAGCCCTTCATTACATTGGGACCTTTAATCAATAATTCTCCATCTTTCCTGGTTTTTACTTCTACACTTGGAAGAGGTTTTCCAACTGTTCCAATCTTATTTTTACCCAGCCTATTACCCGAAACTACTGGAGACGTTTCTGTCAAACCATAACCTTCTATTATTTCAATTCCCATTCCATTTAACATTGAACTAACCTTTTTTGGTAGTGGGGCACCTCCAGAAATCATATAATTCAAACTATCACCCAATTTTTCTTTAACTTTTGAAAATACAAGTTGATCTGCAATATTATATTGTTTCTCCAATAAAAATCCCACGGACTGTCCCGAATTTTTCTTCTTGAATATTTTTTTTCCTCGTTCAACTGCCCACCAAAATATATTCTGTTTTATATTGGACTTTTTTTCAACCTTTGAAATTATTCTGGTATATAATTTTTCCAATAACCGTGGTACAGTAACCAATATAGTAGGATTAACTTCAGTCATGTTTTCTATAACTTTCAACTTATTTTTAGGATAACAGACTGTAGACCCTACAGCAAAAGGTGCAAAATGACTGGTAGTCCTTTGGAAAGCATGGCTCAAAGGAAGAAAAGCCAGCAATTTATCATCTTTATTAATTTCTAAAGCTTCAACAGAATCACAAATATTGGAAGTAATATTTTTATGAGTGAGCATCACCCCTTTAGGCGTTCCAGTTGTGCCAGAGGTATAGATTATCGTAGCCACATCATCTTTATTTATTGAATTAATATCATCTTTCAGAGTTGGCAAAGTTGATTCCATCCGTTCTTTGCCGGCAATAAATAGCTGTTCTAATGTTATAAAATCTTTATGTTGAGCTTGATCATTATTTAATAAAATAACTTTTTTGATTTTGGGAAGATCATCACAAACCTTTAATATTTTTTCAGCTTCTTTTCTCGAGCCACAGAACAAATATTTTGCTTCTGAATGCAACAATATCCACTTGGCCTGCTTAGCAGTTAAACTGGGATAGATAGTAACAGGAACACCTTTTGAACATATAATTGCATAATCTATCAAAGCCCAATTCAGACTATTTTCCGCCATTATTCCAATATGATCTTTATGTTTTAAGCCATAGGCTTTCAATCCTTCTGATAATTGTTCGACTTTTCTATATACTTCCCGGTAAGTTATATCCTGCCAGATTCCCTGCCCTTCATATTCATAAGCAGTTTGAGTGGCATATTTTTCTGTAGAATGGATAAATAATTCTCCTAATGTTTCTATCTCCATATCTTACCTTTCATTTTTCTGTTATAGACAATAGTTTAACCACTTTAAAAGTTATTGATTATTCTGCTGAATTTATATATTAAATTTTTTCTACCTTTTGATTGGATTTTTTTCAGATTAATGTTAATTTTCTTGCGATATTTAAAGCCGAAGTGGCGGAACTGGTAGACGCAGCGGATTCAAAATCCGCCGGTTCTTGCGAACCGTGGGGGTTCGACTCCCCCCTCCGGCACAAATCTATTACATTATACAGTTTATTCATTCATCTTTATCTTCCTGATTATATTCAATAATATTTGTAGCAATATCATCAGCAATTTCATTCATTTTTACTCCGGAATGTCCAGGTACATAATACCATTCAACTTTTTCATTATTGAGTTCGTCTAATTCCTTCCATAAATCTTTATTTTTAACATCATTTTTACTGGAGGTTTGCCAGCCATTTTCTTTCCAGGTTTTAATCCACTTTGTAATTCCATTACGCACATATTTACTATCTGTATGGATTTCAAATTCATCCCAATTTTGGGCAAATTCTAATGCTCTTATTGCTGCCTGCAATTCCATTCTATTATTGGTAGTATCTGAATTGTATCCCCCTGCGACTTTCGAGACTGTGCCATCTTCTACTATAACGATTCCCCAGCCTCCTTCTCCAGGGTTACCAGAGCAAGCCCCATCTGTATATATTTTTCTCATCTGACATTTAACTCCTATTCTAAATCTTCAATTAAATTTTTACTCAAATATATCTAGAGTGCCGAATTTAACTCTTGAAATGTAAACGACCAAATAAGAATTCTGAAAATTTTGGATTAAAAAAATGATAAAAAATGCTTTTATTTGTTTTGCTCTAACAAATTTGCCAGTTCCGTAATAATTTCATTGGACGCAAACCAGCCTGATAAAGTCAATTTTACACTATTTGTAGCCAACACAATCATTTCCTCCTCTATGAACTCAGACAATTTCGCCTTGATGAGTGATTGAATTTTGTTTTTTGTGATTGAAAAATACTTTTCAATTTCAGTATATTCCAGCCCCTCAGAAGTTCTTAAGGATAGAAATAATTTTTCCAATCTTGCTTTTGGGGGAGTTATTTTTTCAAGTTCTGAAGGGGGTTGTTTTCCATCTTCTAAATTTTCAATATAACCTACTAAATCTTCTTGATTCCATTTTCTGTGGGTACCATCATATGAATGTGCTCCAGGCCCAAATCCAATGTAAGATTGGCCTGTCCAGTAACTGCTATTATGCCTTGATTTGCATCCGGGTTTAGCCCAATTTGAAATCTCATAGTGATTAAATCCATTTTGGTCTAAATAATCGTGTGCAAATTTGTACATTTCCCACTCTTTTTCTTCACTCAAGGGAGAATATTCACCTTTTTGTATACTTACATTTAATGGTGTACCGTCGGCATAATGTAAGTTGTATAATGAAAGATGATCAACCTCATGCTCTAGACTTTGTGCTAAACTATCCTTCCAATCAGTAAAAGTTTGCCCAGGAATACCAAAGATTAGATCCAGGCTCAGATGGTTAATTTTTGTCTTACACAATTTATTTAATATCTCATTTATATCATTTGGACTGTGCTGTCGTCCTAAAACATCCAACAAATGTTCCTGAAAAGCCTGGCCTCCTATACTTACTCTATTAATCTCTGTCTTTTCCAAGGTGACGATTA
>Ga0209948_1000104_pt1 | contig 23032 bp, 21 predicted proteins | sample SalPonR2_C_D2_MG_FD_185709 | JGI IMG/M metagenome (GOLD analysis project Ga0209948, IMG submission 185709) | Salt pond soil microbial communities from South San Francisco under conditions of wetland restoration - Salt Pond MetaG R2_C_D2_MG... ... | reverse complement strand
GCTGATCACCAATCCGCACACCTCCATCGTGCCGGGCCTGATGATCCTCGTGATCGTGATGGCCATCAACCTGCTGGGCGACGGGGTGCGCGACGCGCTCGACCCGCGGCTGAAATCCGGCGCGCTTTCCCGGCCCATGCCCGCCACGATGGTCAGCCGCACCGGCCCAATCCCGCAGGCCGAGGGCGACGACCTGCTGGCCGTGCGGGACCTCAAGACCCAGTTCCACGTCAAGGACCGCGTCTACAAAGCCGTGGGCGGCGTGGACCTGAGCCTCAAACCCGGCGAATGCGTGGGCCTCATCGGCGAGAGCGGGTCGGGCAAGTCGGTCACGGCGCTCAGCATCATGGGCCTCGTCGCCTCGCCGCCCGGCGTCATCACCGGGGGCGCGGTCCACTACAAAGGCGAGGATCTTGTCGGCGCGCCCTACGATGTCCTGCGCAGCCTGCGCGGCCGCCACGTGGCCTATATCTTCCAGGACCCTCAGGCGACGCTGCACCCGCTCTACACAGTGGGCGACCAGTTGATCGAGGCGGTATCGAGCCACCGCCGCATCAGCCGCGACGAAGGCCGGGCGCATGCCATCGACCTTCTGAAACAGGTGCGCATCCCCAATGCGGAAAACCGTATCGACAGCTACCCGCACGAGCTGTCCGGCGGCATGCGACAGCGCGTGGGGATCGCCATGGCGCTCGCGAACGACCCCGAGATCATCATCGCCGACGAGCCCACGACCGCGCTCGACGTGACCGTGCAGGCGCAGATCCTGACGCTTCTGGACGATCTGCGCCGCGACCGTGGGCTGGCCATCCTGTTCATCACCCATGATTTCGGCGTGGTGGCGCAGCTCTGCGACCGGGTGGCGGTGATGTATGCCGGCCGCATCGTCGAGAAGGGGCCGACCGACGCGATCCTGAACGCGCCGGCGCATCCCTACACGGCCAAGCTGATGGCCTGCGTGCCGGAGCTTGGCGCAGGGCGCAGGCGGCTCGAGGCGATCCCGGGCCTGCCGCCGGGGGTCGACCAACTGCCCCGGGGCTGCGCCTTCGCCGACCGCTGCCACCGCGTGACGGAGGCCTGCCGCGCGCGCGCGATCCCGCTCGAGGCGCACGGGGCCGAGCGCAGCGTCCGCTGCATCCACCCCGTCGAAGCCCCGAAAACGGAGGCCGCGCAATGACCGAGGCATTGAAACTCACTGGCCTTTCCAAGGCGTTCCCGGTCGGCAAGCGGCTGTTCGGGCCGCCGCGCGCGCTGGTGCGGGCCGTGCAACCCGTGGACCTGGTGGTGCAGAAGGGCGAGACGCTGGGCATCGTGGGTGAAAGCGGATGCGGCAAGTCCACGCTGGCGCGGATGCTTGTGGGGCTTCTCGAACCTTCCTCCGGCCGCATCGAGATCGAGGGAGAACCGCTGGACAACGCCGACCCGGCCGTCTTCGGCAGGAAGATCCAGTATGTCTTTCAGGACCCGATTTCGTCGCTGAACCCGCGCAAGACGATCCGCCAGATCATGGAGGCCCCGCTGAAGCATCTCCATCGGATGGGCCCCGCCGCCCGCGCCGACCGGATCGCCGAGATCTTCGCCGCCGTGAACCTGCGCGAGGAGTTCCTCGACCGTTACCCGCACGAGTTCTCGGGCGGGCAGGCGCAACGCATCGGCATTGCGCGCGCTCTGGCCGCCGATGCGCGCATCCTGATCCTCGACGAACCGGTCTCGGCGCTCGACGTGTCCGTGCAGGCGCAGGTGCTGAACCTCTTGGCGGACCTCAAGGCGCAGTTCGGGCTGACCTACCTCTTCATCAGCCACGACCTCGCCGTGGTGGAAGCGGTGAGCGACCGGATCGCCGTTCTCTATTTCGGCGCGGTGGTGGAGGTGGGCCCGGCGGTCGAGATCTTCGCCAACCCGCGCCATCCCTACACGAAGCTTCTGGCCGACAGCGCGCCAGTGGTTGGCCGCGCGCTCAAGGCACCGGAGGGGCGGGAGACGGAACTGCCGGACCCCGAAAACCCGCCGGAGGGCTGTGCCTTCCGCGCCCGCTGCCCGCGCGCGATCGACAGATGCGCGCGAGAGGTGCCCAAGCTGACGGCTGTCTCCGACAGGACTGAGGCCGCCTGCTTCAACCCCGAGGGGACCTAGCGCCGACCGGCCAACGCCGAGACCGCGACGGCAACCGCGAACGCGAGGCCGACCAGAAGCGCCTCGCCGCCATGGGGATGCAGGTGGAACACACCGCTTGCCTCATGGGCGGCGGCGGGGGTCGCAAGAAGCGCGGCGGCGGTGAATGCGAGCAAACGGGTCATCTTTCGGTCTTCCTTTCTTTGTCAGCCAGAAAATCACGGATATCCATCACGTCCTTCTCGTCCATCGAGACGTAGACGAGCGACATGTTCGAGCGGTCCCGGATCAATTCACCCGGGAACGGCAGGTAACTCAACTCCCGCGCCCCGAAGGACGGGGAGGCCGTGCCCACCTGCCACTCGGTCGTGAGCTTCACGTCCACCAGCTTCAACTCGCTCGCGCCCGCCTTGCCGGGACGTTCCAGCGGAACACCGGCGAGGCGCAGATAGGCCTGCTTGTCCTTTGCCGCGACGAAACCGTCGATGAACTGCGCGGTCAGGACCTGAAGGTCCGCCGCCTCGTCCTCGGGCGTCAGATGCGAATGGAGGTGATCGGCATGGTGATGGTTGTGATGATGGTGCGGATGATCATGGGGCATTGGACCAGCGCCTCCCTTCGAACTCGCCATGGGGAATGGTCACGGGCTTGTCGATATGGGCCTTGTGCGCGCCCATCTTGCCCGCGGCGACCATGGAGCCCAGCACGTCCACGATCACCCGCGTGCCCATCAGCGCGGTTATGTCGGAGGTGTCGTAGGGCGGCGAGACCTCGACCAGTTCCATCCCGCAGAGGCCCTCGGCCGCGACCTTGGACGCCAGCGCCAGCGCCTCGCGCGGGAGGAAGCCGCCGGGTTCGGGCCAGCCGGTGCCGGGCACGAAGCCGCAGTCGATACTGTCGATGTCGAAGGACATGTAGACCATGTCCGCCCCGTCCCATGCCATCTCCAGCGCCATCTCGGCGGTGCGGTCCACGCCCATCCGCTCCATGTCGGACATGGTGATGATGTTGGTCTCGCGCTCGCGGGCGACCTTTACCGCCTCGCGCGGGACCTGCCAGCCGCCGATGCCCACCTGCACGAGGTTCTTCGCCGGCACGTTGGGCAGGTTCGTGGAGTGGAACCAGGGCGTCGTGTGCATCCGCTCGTCGAGGTCCTTTTCCTGGATGTCGGCATGGCGGTCGAAATGCACGATCCCAATGGTCTTGGAGGTGCATTCGGCAATCCCGCGTACGCAGGGGAAGCCGATGGAATGGTCGCCGCCGATCATCACCGGGAAGGAGCCGGAGGAAAACACGTGGCTGACCGCACGGCTGATCTGGTCGAAGCTCTTTTCTAGGTTTGCCGGGATGGTGAACACGTCCCCGGCATCGCAAAGCGTCATCTGCTCGCGCAGATCCACCGCCATCTCGTAGTTGTAGGGCGTGTAGAGTGCGCTGATTTTCCGTACGCCCTGCGGCCCGAAGCGTGTGCCCGGACGATAGGTCGTGCCGCCGTCGAAGGGTATGCCCAGAACGGTGGCGTCGTAATTGGCCACCTCCAGCACATCCTCGGCATAGGGCGCCTTCAGGAAGGTGTTGATGCCGGCATAATGCGGGAGCTCGCCCCGCGCAAAGGTGGGGATCGACTTGTCCTCGATGGTGTCAGCCCCGGTCAGACCCATGCGCAGCGCCCAGCGACGTTCCTCGTCCCAGCGCCCCTCGGGGATGCCGGCCTCGGCCTTCATGCTCCTCCAACCCTGCAGCCGGGTCAGGTCCGGGTGATGCGCGCGCCGGTCGCGCCGGGGCGCGTCGGTCGGGTGGTGAGAGCGGCTTGTTCGCTCGGACGGTATCATCATGTCACTCCTTGGATCTTGTGGACGCCCGCCACGTCCGGGCCGGTCACGGCGGGCGTTTCGTGCTGCAGCTGGAACGGAATGCCGCCGTTCCGTGCGTCGAAATCATAGGTGACCGTCGCGCCGTAGGCGGCGGGGTCGTGGGGGTCCCACCGGACCTTGTCGAAGACCAGCACGCGGTCGCCCAGCTTGAAGGCCTCGGGCAGATCATGGGTGACCATGAACACGGTCATCCGCGTCTCGGTGCGCAGGTCCTTGAGGAATTCGTGCATCTGTTCGCGCGTGCCGGGGTCGAGCGCACCGAAGGGTTCATCCAGCAGCAGGATGCGCGGCTTGGCGGCCAGCGCCTGCGCGATGGCAAGCCGCTGCTGCATGCCGCCCGACAGCGCCGAAGGATACTGGTCCGCGACATGGGCGAGGCCGATCCGTTCCAGCGCCGCATCGGCCCGCGCCCGCGCGGCGCGCTTGACGCTGCCGAAAAGTCGCCCCAGCGGGCGCGACAGCCCCTCGGCGGCCACGATGTTGTCGCGCACGCTCAGATGCGGAAAGACGGAATATCGCTGAAACACGATGCCCCGCGAGCGGTCGGGTTCCCCCTTGAGCGGCATGCCGTCCACCGTGATCCCGCCGCGCGTGGGACGTTCCTGATCCAGCAGAAGCCGCAGGAAGGTGGACTTGCCGCAGCCTGACGCGCCGACGATGGAGACGAACTCTCCCTCCTGAGCCTCGAGCGACACACGCTCAAGGATCGGACGGCCGCCGTAGCTTTGGAAGATATCGGTAACCTGAACGAAGCTCATGCCCGCGCTTCCGCCCAAGGGAAAAGCCATCGCGACAACCGTGCGAGGCCCCAATCGATCAGGAAGGCCAGCACCGTGATCCACGCCACGTAGGTCAGGATCACGTCCATCGCGAGGAAGCGCCGCACGAGGAAGATACGGTAGCCCAGCCCGCTGTCCGAAGCCACGGCCTCCGCCGCGATCAGGAACAGCCACGCAGGCCCCAGCGACAGGCGCACCGCCGAGATGAGGCGAGGCATGATCTGCGGCAGCGCGACCGAGACCGAGATGGCGAGCGTCGAGGCGCCCAGCGTCTGCGCCTTGACCAGTTGTTCCTGCGGCAACTCCAGCGTACGTGCCGAAAGATCGCGGATCAGGAAAGGCGTGATCCCGATGGCGATCAGCGCCACTTTCGCCGTGTCCCCTACACCCAGCGTGATGAAAAGGATGGGCAGAACCGCGAGCGGCGGGATCATCGACAGGATCGCGACAAAACCCTGAAACGTGCTGCGGATCATCGGGACAAGGCCGATGGCCAGCCCGAAGACCAGCCCGATCAGCGCCGCGATGCCGACACCCGCGCCCAGTAGCGTAAGGCTGGATACCGTGTCGCCCCAGAACAGGATCTCACCCGACCGGCGGTCCGGCTCGCTGACAAGCCTGACCGCCGTTTCGACCAGAGTCGTGGGCGATGGCAGCACCCGGTCTTGCGGGTTTTCCGCCAGCCGCGCCGCCGATCCGGCGGAATAGGCGAGGAAGACCAGCACGAAGGGGAGCGCGGCGAGCGTCGCATGGCCCGCCCGCCCCGGCATGCGGTTGATCCATCGCATCGCCGTGCCCCCCTCGCGCGGCTCAGAGCGACCCGTCGGCGGCCATCTGCATGTAGGTCGTGTCGAAACGCAGCTGCACGTTCTCGGGATCGCCCGTGATCACGCCACCGGGATATTCGACACCGACGAAATCCGCGCTCGGCGCGCCTTCGCCGAGGATCCCCTGTTCGAACAGGAACTCCGCCACGGTGACCATGGTCTCGGGCAGCGCCTCGCTTTCGACGAAGGCCACGGCCTCGGCGGGATCGTAGAACATCTGGGTCGAGGCAAGCTGCGCCTCGTAGCCGGCCAGATCGGTGCCCGAGGCCTCGGCCATGGCGGTCCGGGCGGCGATACCCTCGTCCGTGTCGGAGGACATGATGCCCATCAGTTCGTACCACGCACCCGCCAGGGCGCGCCCGAAATCGGGGTTCGCCTCCAGCGTTTCGGTGTTGACGACCATCATGTCGATGATCTCGCCGGGGATGTCGGAGCTGTCGAAGAGCATGTTGGCGCCGGGTGTCTCCATGATCGTGGAGACCAGCGGGTTCCATGTCACCACCGCCTGCACGTCATCGGTCTGGAAGGCCGCGATCATGTCCGCGTCCGAGGTGTTGACCACGCCGTCGAGGTCACGCTCGGCGAGCCCGACCGAGTCCAGCGCGCGGGCCAGCAGATAATGCGACACCGACAGCTCCACGAGGTTCACCGGCATGCCGGCCAGGTCCGCGATCCCCCCCTCGCCCTTCAGGATGACGGCATCGTTGCCGTTGGAAAAATCGCCAACGATCAGCGCCGTGGTGTCCACGCCCGATCCCGCCGGGATCGACAGCGTGTCCATGTTCGTCGCTGTCACGCCGTCGAACTCGCCCGAAGTGTAGAGGTTGATCGATTCCACGTAATCGTTGATCTGGACGATCTCGACATCGATGCCGTAGCGCTCGGCCCAACGGTCCATGATCCCGCTTTCCTCGAGATAACCCCAGGGCATCCAGCCCACATAGATCGACCAGGCGACGCGAAACTCCGTGCGGTCCTGGGCCGTGGCGACGGCGGGGCTCAGCGCGAGGCCGAGGGCAGTGGTGGCGGCAAGGGCGGTTCTTAGCATCTGCGATACCTCCGATCGGATCATGACTGTGGTCCGACCGGAAAGGATGTCGGGGAGGGGCCGAACCATCTGCGACAGAGCTCTCCCGGGATTTTGGCCCGCCGTGGACCGGGCGGAATTTGCCGCCCGGCTGCATTTCTCGGACCAGACCCTTCAAAAAAGGCGGAACCCTAAATGCTCTGTGCACATGAAAGGTGTTTCACCGTCGGACGCGCTGTCAACGATCCGGGGTGATACCGGCACTCAGATCGCCAATAGCCGGTTAATCCGGCGGAACCCCGGCACGATGCACGTTTTCCGGGCAGATGATCTAGGCGGGCACCAAACCGGGACCGCGAACAGCAGAACACGGAACCGCACGGGAATTGGCAGAACCACCGGCGGCGACATGAGCAGCATCGGAGCAAGCCCCGACCTTGGAAGGGCAATGCCCGCCGGACAGGCAAGGCGTCGGCAAGTTCCGCGCCGCCGCGCCGGAACAGGGCGTCGTCATCCCTGCCGCCCAATCGCCGCGATGGCCGATGTCGCCCTTTCCCTCGGCGCAGCGATCGGGTTGGCTGATGTCATCGAAGCGTCGAAAGTTATGCGGACCATGGCGGAAGCCGCGGGACGGACGAATGTGCCGTCCTTCGAGCGATGTTTTGCAAGGAGACGGGATACATGGTGTCCAGCTGCAGGATCGCGCAAAGGCGCGCCGCGCCCGGTGACCCGCATGACTGCACCGACGCGGCGGATCAATTGTCGATCCTGCGGGCGGTGTGCGACACGCTGGTCAAACGGACCGGCACGACGCATGCGCCGAACCTCGCCCTTCGGTGGGATGTGGACGCCAGCGCGCGGGACTGGCGGTTCGATCTGCGGCCAGATCACCGTTTCCACGACGGAACGCCGTGCGATGCCGCTGCCGTGGCGCGGTCCTTGCGGCGCATGGCGCGTGCGGACAAGGGCTACACTCTGGGCGCGCCGGGCGTGTGGCGGCAGTATCTGGGCGATGCTGTCATCGAAGCGGCGGATGCACGGACCCTTTCCATCCGGCTGGACGAGCCCCTCGCCGATCTTCTTGATATCCTCGAACAGGGGTTCATCGTCGCCCCGGACACCCTGGACCGGTGGGACGCAAATCAGGTCGCGGAGATCATCGGCTCGGGACCCTACAGGATCACGGACAGGACCGGGACGTCGATCACGGCCGCGCGCGTGCCCGCGCATTTCGCCCAACCCGAGTTCGACACGATCACCTGGATCGCAGAGCCCGACCCGCAGGCGCGGCTCCGGATGCTGAGGGACGGCACCGCCGATATCGCCTGCGACCTTGGTCCGGACGCGGCACGCGGCTCCGTCGATGGACAAGTGGCCTTGCACGAATACACCTCGCCTGTGGCGATCATCTTCCTGCTAAACGCCGCAGGGCCGCTTGCCGATGCGCGGCTCAGACGTGCCCTCAACCTTGCCGTGGACCGCGACGGTCTCGTTGCCGATGTCATGGCAGGCCATGCGACGCCGCTGCACGGTTTCGTCAGCGCCGCTCATTTCGGAGCGGTGGCGACCGACGTGCCGCATGACCCGGACCAGGCGCGCCGTCTGATTGCCGATGCCGGTTACGGCGATGGTTTGACGCTTGGAATCGACTGCCCCACGCGCCTGCCCGACGAGGCCGAGGCGCTGTGCGAGGTGCTGCGCCGTCAAGTGTCGGACGTGGGCATTACGCTGGGCATCCATGTGCATGAAGACCGAGAGGCCTACGCGCACATGGTGCGCCGCAAGGAAATCCGCGACATGTGCGTGTTCGACTCCAGTCCCATGAGCACGTTCCGCGTGCTCTACGAAAAGATCGACTCGCGCGTCGCCGGATCGTGGTGGCAGGGCTATCGCAACACGGATGTGGAAACGCTTCTGGACCGGGCAAGGCGTGAGACGTCCCACGACGACAGAGGCATATTCTACGCGCAGGCCTATGAAGCGTTGCAGGCGGATCCCGCCTGGCTGACCCTCTACACCCACACGCGGGCGATCGGGCTGGCCTTCGACCACCCGCGCTTCGCGTTGGGCACGGACCGTGTGCTCGACGTCGCCGACCTGCGCGCGCCGTGCCGGGACGCAGGTTAGAGGATGTGCGCGAGAAACTGTTGGGTGCGGTCGTAGCGGGGATTGGCGAAGAAATCCCCCGGGGGACCGGATTCCACGATTTCCCCCTGATCCATGAACAGGACCTTGTCGGCGACCTGACGTGCAAAACCCATTTCGTGGGTGACGCAAATCATCGTCATGCCGTCTTGCGCAAGCTCGACCATGACATCGAGCACTTCCTTGATCATCTCGGGGTCGAGGGCCGAGGTCGGCTCGTCGAAGAGCATGATCTTGGGCTGCGTGCAAAGCGACCGCGCGATGGCGACACGCTGCTGCTGGCCGCCCGACAGTTGCAGCGGATACTTCATCGCCTGATCGTCGATGCCGACCCGCTTGAGGTGCAGCATCGCGAGATCTTCGGCGTCATTCCTGGGCATGCCAAGCCCAAGCGTCGGGGTAAGCGTGCAATTATCAAGCACCGTGAGATGCGGGAACAGGTTGAATTGCTGGAACACCATGCCGGTCGTCTTGCGGACCACCTCTTGATTCCTGCCACCCTTCTCCACCTCGATGCCATCGACGAGAATGTCGCCCTGCTGATGATGCTCAAGCTGGTTGATGCAGCGGATCAGGGTGGATTTTCCCGACCCCGAGGGGCCACAGATCACGAAGATTTCGCGTTCCCGGACGGTCAGATCGACATCCTTCAACACGTGGAACTGGCCGAACCACTTGTTGAGCTTCAGGATCTCGATGACCTTGCGTCTGGGTATCGACCCACTCATCGGTCGCGCCCTTTCGACAGTTTGGCCTCGAGCCCGATGGAATAAGACGACATGGCGTAACAGAATACGAAGTAGATCAACGAAACGAAGAAGAACGGCTCGATGAACAGTCCCAGCCAGTCGGTGTCCTCGCCCACGGCCCGCGCCATGTTCATCAGGTCGAAGAGCCCGATGATCGACACCAGCGTGGTATCCTTGAACAGGCCGATGAAGTTGCCGACGATGGTAGGGATCATGATCTTGAGAGCCTGCGGCATGACCACCTGCGTAGTCGTCTGCCAGTATCCCAGGCCCAATGAGGCCGCCGCCTCGTACTGGCCCTTCGGAATGGCCTGCAGACCGCCCCGGATGACCTCCGCCATGTAGGCGGCGGCGAAGAGGCAAACCGCCACGATGGCGCGAACGAGCTGGTTCACGTCCGTCCCCTCCGGCATGAAGAGCGGCAGCATCGTGTTGAACATGAACAGGATGGTGATCAGCGGCACCGACCGGAACAGCTCGATGAAGATGGTCGACAGCATCGAGATGACCGGCAGGTGCGACCTGCGCCCCAGCGCGAGCAGAATGCCCGCCGGCAGCGAAAAGGTGATGCCGATCCCCGAAATGACCAGCGTCAGGAACAGGCCGCCCCAGAACTGTGTGCGCACCTCCTCCAGCGACCAGGCCGAGACCAGACCGAAACAGATCACGTAAAGCAGGAGCGCTGCCCCCTGCCGGACACGTTTCTGAATCTGTTCGTCAGACGACCCGGCGATGCGGCGGCCCAGCCATGCGCCGACGCTGAGATCCGTCGCACGCTCGCACAGCGCCGTTGCCCAGACCCAGACCAGTCCCCACACGCCCGCCGCGATCAAAGCCGTCCAGACGAAGCCCTTTTCCCCGCCAAGGAAGAAGTAGCTGGCAAGAAACGGGTACAGAATCACCGCCATCAGGCCGATTGCGACCTTGGATTTCACGCGCGGCAGCCAGAGCGGCACCATCCACAGGACGAACGCCAGGAACCCGAGGTTGATCCGCCAGACGGCGTCCTTGGGATAGAGGCCGTAGATCAGGTTCGGCAGCCATTCCACGACGCCAGGCCAGCACGCGCCCGAGCGCCCGACCGCATCGAGGCATTCTCGCCGCGTATCGGCATCCCAGACCGCGTTGAACAGCGCCCAGTCCAACACCCAGCTGAGCACGGTGAAGGCGAGGTACATCCCCAGGATCGTCATCAGGGTGTTGGGAATGTCCTTGAACAGGTTCTGGCGCAGCCACGCAACCAATCCCGTTTCGGACGGCGGCGGCGGGCGGTCGGCCTTTGGTTCGAAGATCATCGTCATGGCTCAGCGCTCCTTGATCTGGACGCTGCGGTTGTAGCGGTTCATCGCCAGCGACACGGACAGGCTGACCAGGCAATAGAAAGCCATGGTCATCGCGACGATCGGGATCGCGCGGCCCGACTGGTTGAGCGATGTGTTCATCCACACGCTCACGAGGTCGGGAAAGCCGATGGCGATCGCCAGCGAGGAGTTCTTCACGACATTGAGATACTGGCTGATCAACGGCGGAATGATCACGCGCAGCGCCTGCGGCAGTACCACGCGCCGCAGCGTCCAGTTGCCGGGCAGGTTCAACGCGCCGGCCGCCTCGAGTTGTCCCTTGGACACGGACTGAATGCCCGAGCGGACGATCTCGGCGATGAAGCACGACGTGTAGGCCGACAGCGCCACGACCAGCGCACAGAAACTCGGCGGCACCGACATCCCGCCCACAAAGTTGAAGCCCTGCAGCACGGGCATGTCCCAGCTCAGCGGACTGCCCGCTGCCAGATGCACGATCAGCGGTACGAGGATGATGATGGCGATCCCCGTCGAGATGGCCGGAAAGGCTTGGCCGGTGCGGTCGCGGCGCGCCGCCTCCCAGCGGTAGATCGCGACTGCGCCGAGGACGGAAACGACAAAAGCGGCCAGCACCAGGCCGAACCCGGCCTCGGGAATGGGCGCCGGCATGTAGAACCCGCGATTGTTCAAGACGAAGCTGTCGGCGAGAACGACACTGTCGCGCGGACGCGGGAGCAGATTGAAGACACCAAAGAACCACGCGATGATCTGCAACAGAAGTGGCGTGTTGCGGAGCAACTCGACATAGACGCGCGCGATCCTGGAAATGATCCAGTTCTTCGACAGCCGCGCCAGCCCCACGATCAGCCCCACCACCGTCGCGAGGAAAATGGATACCACCGCGACCAGCAGCGTGTTCAGGATGCCGACGAAGAACACCCTGAGGTAAGTGTCCCCCTCCTGATAGGGGATCAGCGTGAAACTGATGCCGAAGCCGGCCGATACGTCCAGAAACCCGAAGCCCGCAGACAGGTTGCGTTCCTGCATATTGACCATGGTGTTGTAGATCAGCCAGGCAAAGAGGCCGATCACGAGCGTCGCGGTCAGCACCTGGAGAAAGATCGCCCGAATGGTCGCGTCATAGAACAGCCGCGCAAACCGGCTTCGATTGCTGCTGGGCGATCGGACAGATTGCTCAGTCACCGCCATGTCGGCCCCCGATTGGTCAGAACTGCACCCTCCGTCTAGCCCGCGGCTCGCAAGCGCGGATTGGGTGGCGCGCCCCGACCGGGGCGCGCCAGTCTCGTTGCGCGGAAACCTAGCGGAAAGGCGGTGCGTAGATGATGCCGCCTTCGGTCCAGAGCGCGTTCAGGGTGCCCTCGCGGGGGATGCCGATGGGAGTGTTTTCGCCGATGTGACGCTCGTAGATCTCACCATAGTTGCCCAGGGCAGAGATCACGCCGACCATGAAGTCAGGCTCGACTCCCAGCTCTTCGCCGATATTGCCCTCGACACCAAGCAGACGGGCCACGTTCGGGCTCGGCGGGGTTTCGGACATCATCATGACATTCTCGGATGTCACGCCCAGTTCTTCGGCGTTGATCAGACCGAAAACGGTCCAGGTCACGAGGTCGCGCCATGCGGCGTCACCCTCTCGCACCACAGGGCCGAGCGGCTCTTTCGAGACGGTTTCGGGCAGGATGATGTGGGCCGAGGGATCGGGGAATGCCGACCGGCGCGCGGCAAGGCCGGACTTGTCGTTGGTGTAGGCGTCGCAACCGCCGCCGAGATAGGTCTCCACCAGAACGTTGACATTCTCGTTCGTGACCGTCGTGATGCCGAGATCGTTGGCGCGCGAGAAGTCAGCGAGGTTGAGTTCCGTCGTTGTGCCGGTCAGAACGCAGACCGTGGCCCCCGAAAGCTCCAGCGCGGAGGTGATGCCGCTGTCGGCAGGCACCAGGAAGCCCTGGCCATCATAGAAGCCGACCGTGGTGAAATCGAGACCCAGCTGGGTGTCGCGCACGGCCGTCCATGTGGTGGTGCGCGAGAGCATGTCGCTCGCACCGTTCTGCATTTCGGTGAAACGCACAGCCGATGTCACCGACTGATATTCGACCATGTCGGGATCGCCGAAGATGGCCATGGAAACCGCGCGGCAGAGATCGACGTCCAGTCCCGACCAGGTGCCGTCATCGGCAAGTGCATAGAAACCCGGGGTCGGCAGGCCGACCTGGCAGTTCATCATGCCGCGATCACGCACCGTCTGGAGCGTTTCCTGAGCGAAAGCCGGGACGGAAAAACCGGCTGTTGCGGCCATGCAGGCAAGTGTGAGCAGTCTCATTGATTGGGAACTCCCTGTTACGTTTGTGGACGTCACCGCCATAAGGCCGATCAGCGACACAAACCGTACGGCTCAAAGATCTGCGGCCCATGTCCGAATTGAGCATCTTGGTCGATCTCGTGGCATTGATCGGTTTTCCGCCAGTTATCGTGGCAATTACTCAAATTTTATGCACATCGCGCTCCGCTTTTCCCGTGAACCGCACGTGGCCCAAGCTTCGCTAGTGCTTTGTCCGCCGCCGCTCTAGGGCTTGGTGGCGACAAGGGCGCCATGACGAACGAGGCTCCGCGCAACCAATGGGAGACGGCATGACGGTTCTGGATATCGACTTCGTTAGGAACAACTTTCCCGCGCTCGGAGCGGGGGAGGTGTTTCTCGACAATGCAGGGGGATCGCAGGTCGTCCGCCAGACGGCCGAACGGCTCACGGAGTACCTGTTCGCGGCGAATGTCCAGTTGGGCGCAAGCTACGAGGCATCGCAGAAGGCGGGCGCGATGGTCCAGTCTGGCCGCGAGGCGCTGGCCACGCTCATGAACGCCGCGCGTCCCGAGGAAATCGTGATGGGCGCGACCAGCACGCAACTCTTCGATCAGCTCGCCCGTTCGCTGGTGCAGTCATGGGACCCCGGCGACGAAGTGGTGGTTACCAACTTCGACCACGAGGCGCATATCGGGCCATGGCGAAAGCTCGGCGAACAGGGCATCGTGATCCGTGAATGGACCCTGCCCGAAGGCAGCTACGCGCCCGATCTGGCCGACCTTGCGGCACTCCTGTCCGACAAGACGCGGCTGGTCGCGGTCACCCATGCCTCGAACATCTTCGGTTCGATCCTGCCGATCCGCGAGATCGCCGATCTCGTCCATGACGCCGGCGCTCTTTTGTCCGTGGACGGGGTGGCCTACGCGCCGCATCGCGCGATCGACGTTCAAGCCCTGGGGGCGGATTTCTACGGGTTCTCCGTCTACAAGGTCTACGGGGCGCATTTTGCGGCGCTCTATGGGCGCTATGACCACCTTCTGGCCGCCGGCAACCTGAATCACAGCTTCTTTCCCGACGACAAGGTGCCCCAGAAGCTCGAGCCCGGAAACGCCAGCTACGAACTGGCTTATTCGTGCATCGGCGTGCTCGACTATCTCGAGACGCTGGCGCAGGCACATGGCGTGAACGCAACGGGGCGGAACGCGGTGGAAGCCGCGTTCCGCCTGATCGCCGCGCATGAGGAAACCCTTTCGCGCAAGCTGCTGGACTACCTTGCCGGCCGGCCGGACGTGACGATCATCGGCGATCCGTGCGCCGCGCGGGATCGCCGCGTTCCGACCATATCCTTCACGATCGATGGCGTCTCCTCGCGCCGGATCGTCGAGGCCGTCGATCCGACGGGCATCGGGATCCGTTTCGGCGATTTCTACTCTAGACGCCTGATCGAGGATCTCGGGTTGATGGAGCAGGACGGGGTCATCCGTGTGTCGGCGGTTCATTACAACACAGAGGCCGAGATCGACCGGCTGATCGCACGCCTCGAGGACATCCGCGAAACGGAGATCACGGCATGACAGGGCTCGATACGGTCATCTTCGGCGGCACCGTCGTCACGGCCAGCGATACTTTCGACGCCGATGTCGGCATCAAGGACGGCAAGATCGCCTTGATCGGCAAGGATCTTCCCGACGCGGCCGAGAGGATCGACGCAACAGGCCACTACCTTCTGCCCGGCGGCATCGACAGCCATGTGCATATCGCACAACCCGGTGAGCCGGGCGTCGTCATGGCCGACGATTTCGAGAGCGCGACACGCTCGGCGATATGCGGCGGGCATACGACGGTCCTGCCCTTCTGCTTGCAGGCGAAGGGCCAGAGCCTGCATGACGCGGTGCGCTGGTACCACGGGCTGGCGGACGGCAATTGCTATACCGATATCAGCTTTCACATCATCCTCACGGATCCGACGCCGCAGGTTCTGGGTCAGGAACTGCCGGCGCTGGTCGCCGATGGCTACACCTCGATCAAGGTGTTCATGACCTATGAAGGCATGAAGCTCAGCGACCGCGAGATCCTCGACACGTTGGAGGGCGCAAAGGCTTCCGGTGCGCTGTGCATGGTTCACGCCGAAAACGACGACATGATCGAGTATCTGCGCGACCGGGCCGCCGACAAGGGCGATACGGCGCCGAAATTCCATGCCACGACCCGGCCGGTTCCGGCGGAGCGCGAGGCGACCCATCGTGCCATCGCGCTGGCCGAAATCGTCGATGTGCCGATCGTTATCGTCCATGTCTCCAATGGCGATGCGATGGACGAGATCCGCGCGGGCCGGCGACGCGGCAGCAGGGTGTTCGGCGAAACCTGTCCGCAGTATCTCGTCCTGACACGCGACGATCTCGACCTGGAAGGCTTCGACGGCGCGAAATACGTCTGTTCCCCTCCGCCGCGCGACACCGCCAGCCAGGCGGCCTGCTGGGAGGGGCTGCAGACCGGCGTTTTCGATGTCTATTCCTCCGACCACTGTCCCTATCGCTTCGAGGATCAGCAGGGCAAGAAACGCCCCGCCGGACTGAAAAGCTTTCGCTGGGTGCCCAATGGCATCCCCGGCGTGGAGACCAGCCTGCCGATCCTGTTCTCCGAAGGGGTCAGCAAGGGACGGATCGACATCAACCGCTTCGTTGCCCTGACATCGACCAACCACGCCAAGCTCTACGGCCTTTATCCCCGCAAAGGGACCATCGCGGTCGGATCCGACGCCGATATCGCCATATGGGACCCGTCCAGGCGCGAGGTGCTGCGCCAGGACATCCTGCATCACGGCGCGGACTACACACCCTACGAGGGGTTGGACGTCGCTGGCTGGCCGGTGCGCACCATCCTGCGCGGACAGACCGTGATGAAGGATGGCGCGTTGATCGTGGAAAAGGGTGTCGGAACCTATCAGAAGCGCGCGATCCATGGCGAACGCCTTGCCTAAGGGAAATGGCCGGTCCGGGAGAAGGGAACCGAGGCAAGACCGTGACGCCAAGCCGCTCGGCACGCCACGGGCCGGTCCGGGTGATCGGGACATCATGGAAACGTCTGGAAATGACCGAGCAGCGGCCCGGCAGGGGGATCGGGCACATCAAGCGGTCATGGCCGATACGACTACCGCGCCATCCATGACCGCGCCGATTACGACTGGCCGGGGGGAACACCGGCTGGCCGTCCATATCGGGCTGAACCTTGAGCATTTCGACTTTGGCCGGGGTCTGGGTGTCGAACTGGCGCCGGGGCGGTCCGCAGCCCAACATCCTGAACCACGCGTGGCGCGACTATGGCAAGCGCGTTGGGGCGTGGCGGATGCTGGACCTGTTCGATGCGCTCGATCTGCCCGTGAGCGTCCTCACCAACAGCGAAATGTATGCCTACGCGCCCCGGTCGATGGCCGCGTTCCGGCCGTGGGGCGACGAGATCGTAGGCGATGGCCGCACCAACTCCGAGCGCCAGAGCGACCTCGACCTCGACCCCGAGGCAGCTGTCATCGCCGAGGAGACCCGCATCCTTTGGCAGGCCGAGGGCGGGGCGCCCAAGCGCCGGCTTTCGCCATGGATCGCGGGGTCGCTGCATACCCCCGATCTGCTTGCCGTGTCGGGATATGGTATACGCTGAACTGGTGCATGGACGATGTGCCGGTCTGGATGAAGGCCACCGCCGGGCCACTTCTGGCGGTGCCCTATCCGCAGGAAGTCAACGATACGTATCACAGCATCTTGCAACGTAGCAGGGTGTGACACCAGGCTGTGACACACGACACAACCCCACACCTGAACAGGATTGTTTTCATTGGACTAGGGGGTGGTGGTGGAGCCAAGGGGGGTCGAACCCCTGACCTCTTGCATGCCATGCAAGCGCTCTCCCAACTGAGCTATGGCCCCGTCGCGGCACAATGGCCTGCGTCGGCTTGGGACATACGGATTGGGCTGGCGCTGCGCAAGACCAAAATCATCCCCGATCAAGCGGCGCCCGTGGCGGATCCCGCAAAAAAAGCGAACGCGGGCGGATGTGGCCCGCGCCGCCTAGCGAACGGGCCGATCCGGCCGGTCCCTCAGCTGTCGTCGTCATCCGAAGCGACATCCGCCAGATCGTCCAGCGCGACGGTGTCGCTGTCGTCGTCATCGTCGAGAACATCGTCATCGTCGATTTCAACGTCGTCGTCGTCCTCGGCATCGATTTCGATGTCGTCCTCCAGCACCAGGCCATCATCCGTTTCCGGTTTGGCCTTGGCTGCAGGTTTCGGCGGCTTTTCAGCCACCAGCGAACGACCGGCCTTGCCGGTCTCGATCTCGACCACCTCGCCCGTATAGGGGCTGACGATCGGGTCGCGCCCAAGATCGTAGAATCGCTTGCCGGTGGTGGGGCAAACGCGTTTGACGCCCCATTCCTCTTTGGGCATGACACCCCCTTCAATCATCGCTATCGAGAGAACTGCGGCCATCTGCCATACTGGCGGGTGCCTGTCAAAGCCTTTCCCCGCGCCGACCGGATCCACCGGCGCATCAGGGGCATCCGAAGGCCATCCAGACACGATCAGAGAGGTGCGGCGTGTCGTCCACATCAGGAACATCGACCCACGTTCTGCCCGGCGATCCGCCGGTCGAGGTGATCCTGCGCCGTTCCGGCCGTGCCAAGCGGTTTTCGCTGCGCGTGTCCCGCAGCGACGGCCGCGTGTCGATGAGCCTGCCGCTCTGGGCCCCCGAGGACGAGGCGCTGGCCTTCCTCCATGACCGTGCGGACTGGGTGCGAGGGCATCTCGACCGGGCGCCGGGGCCACGCTTTGCGCGGATCGGAGAGACCATACCCCTTTTTGGGGTCGCCAGGCCGATCCTGCAAGGCAATGGACGCGCCGCACGGTTCGAGGATGGCCATATCAGCGTTCCGGCGGGACCACGGGAGGCGGCACGGGTCAAGGCGCTGCTGACGACCATGGCGCGCGAGCGCCTCGCCTCCGTAGTGGCGGAACACTCCGCGAAGATCGGGCGCAGACCGGGCCGGCTCACGCTGCGCGATCCCCGGTCACGCTGGGGAAGCTGCTCGACCAAGGGCGACCTGATGTTTTCGTTCCGCCTGATCATGACGCCGCCGGAGGTGCTGGACTATGTCGCCGCCCACGAGGTCGCGCATCTGGCGGAGATGAACCACGGCCCCGCCTTCTGGTCCCTGTGCCGCCAGCTTTGCCCCGCGACGGAGACCCATCGCAGGTGGCTGAAAAACAATGGTGCAGCGCTTCTGGCATGGCGGTTCGACACCGGATCGGAGGACTGAGTCCATGCTGATGAACCCGCGGCCCACCGATACCGGCGCCGCCGTGGCCCATGATCGGGTCTATCGCGCGCTCAGAAGCCGGATCATGCATGGCGAGGTCGGCCCCGGCGAGGCCATGACGCTGCGCGGCCTCGGGCGGGAATTCGGCGTCTCGATGACGCCGGCGCGCGAGGCTGTCCGCCGTCTTGTCTCGGAGGGGGCGCTGTTCCTGTCGGCCTCGGGCCGCGTGTCCACGCCGGAGCTGTCGAATGAACGTATCGAGGAACTGGCCGCCATTCGCGCGCTTCTGGAGCCAGAGCTGTCCTCCCGCGCCCTGCCCCGCGCCCATCCCGCCCTGATCGAACGGATGGAGGCGATCAACGGCCAGATCGCGCAGGTCATCGCCCGGCGCGACGCCGTGGGGTACATCCGCACGAACCTCGAGTTTCACCGCACGCTCTATCTGCGCGCGCAGGCGCCGGCCATGCTGGCCCTGGCCGAAACGGTCTGGCTGCAACTCGGACCCACGATGCGCGCGCTCTACGGGCGCCTCAACCGAACCGAGGCGCCGCAGCACCACCGCCTGATCCTCGCCGCACTCAACGCCGGGGACGAGCCGGGCCTGCGCCTTGCCGTGCGCGCCGATGTCACGCAGGGCCTTCGCCTTCTGGCGGGCTGACCGGCCCCTTCATCTTTCCTCAAATACGCACGCGCCCAAGGGCGCAAGCGGCAGGCGGGGCTCGATGCCCCGCCTGCCGCTCACCCGTTCAGCTGTGGATCGCACCGTCGCCGCAGGCCAGCGCCGCCTCGCGGACGGCCTCCGAATAGGTCGGATGCGCATGGCAAGTCAGTGCGAGGTCCTGCGCCGAGGCGCCGAATTCCATCGCCACGCAGATCTCGTGGATCAGGTCGCCCGCCATCGGCCCGATGATGTGGGCGCCGAGGATGCGGTCCGTCTTCTTGTCGGCGAGGATCTTGACGAAGCCGTCGGCGGCGAAATTGGCCTTGGCGCGCCCGTTGCCCATGAAGTTGAACTTCCCGACCTTGTAATCGCGCCCGGCCGATTTCAGCGTCTCCTCTGTCTCGCCGACATTGGCGACCTCGGGATGGGTGTAGATGACCCCGGGGATAACGCCGTAGTTCACGTGTCCATGCTTGCCCGCGATCACTTCCGCGACGGCCATTCCCTCGTCCTCGGCCTTGTGGGCCAGCATCGGGCCCGAGATGCAGTCGCCAATGGCGTAGATGCCCGGCACGCTTGTCGCCCAGTGCCCGTCGGTCTCGACCTGTCCGCGGTCGGTCATCTTCACGCCCAGCGCCTCGAGGCCAAGCCCGTCGGTATAAGGTCTGCGGCCCGTCGAGACGAGGACCACATCCGCGTCCACCGTCGCCTCGCTGTCGTCCTTCCCGAGCTTGTAGGTGACCTTGGCCTTGGTCTTGGTCGCCTCCACCTTCTGCACGGCGGCCCCGAGCGTGAAGCTGAGCCCCTGTTTCTGCAACAGCCGCTGGAAGCTGCGGGAGACCTCGGCGTCCATTCCGGGGGTGATGTGGTCGAGGAACTCGATGACCTCCACCTCCGACCCGAGGCGCGCGTAGACCGAGCCCAGTTCCAGCCCGATGACGCCCGCGCCGATCACGACCATCTTCTTGGGCACCTTGGGCAGGCTCAGCGCGCCCTCCGATGTCACGACGACCTTCTCGTCGATCTCGATCCCCGGCAGCGCGGAGGGCTCGGACCCGCTGGCCACGATGATCGACTTGGCGTCGTGCACCTCGTCGCCCACCTTGACGCGGCCCGCCTCCGGGATCGAACCCCAGCCCTTCAGCCAGTCGATCTTGTTCTTCTTGAACAGGAATTCGACGCCCTTGGTGTTCTGGCCGATCACGTCGTCCTTGTAGGCCTGCATCTGTTTCCAGTCGACCGACGGCGTCTTTCCCTTCAGCCCCATCTTGGCGAAATTGTGCTCCGCCTCGTGCAGCTGGTGGGAGGCATGCAGCAGCGCCTTGGACGGGATGCAGCCGATGTTGAGGCAGGTCCCGCCGAGCGTGTCGCGCCCCTCCACGCAGGCCGTCTTGAGACCCAGTTGCGCACAACGGATGGCGCAGACATAGCCCCCCGGGCCGGAGCCGATGACGATGACGTCGTAACTTGCCATGGGATTGGTCCTTTTGTCGTTTGGCGGGACACCGGGGGCCAGCCCCCGGACCCCCGGAGTTTTATGCCAGGATGAAGATCAGATCAGCGCGGCAATGAGCATCAGGAACGTGGCGATCCAGCCCACGGCCCAGACGACGCTCCGCCAGGGCACGAGGCCATAGGCATAGGCCGGGACGTAGAGCGCTCGCGCGACGAGGTAGGTCCACGCGCAAGCGGTGGTGAAGGGGGTGGACTGCCCCGAGACGGCGATGACAGTAGCGGCGATGCCGAAGAGGATCAGCCCCTCGAAATGGTTGTTCATCGCCCGCTGGACGCGGCCCGCCGTGCCGGTGAGCTCGATCTTCCGGTCACGGGAAGACATCGCGGCCTTCGTGCCCACCTGCGCGTTCCCGACGACGGAATAGAGCGCCATCTGCGCGCATTGCAGGAGCGCGGCGAGGGTGAGGGCTGTCAGTTCTGGGGTCATGACATCCTTGCTGGCGTCGAAAGCGGCGTGGCGTGCCCCGCCCTGCGCCGACCGGCAGGGCGGGACTTGTCCGGCGATGGCCTCACAGATCCATCAGCAGCCTGCGCGGGTCCTCCAGCGCGTCCTTCACGCGGACGAGGAAGGTCACGGCGCCTTTGCCGTCCACGATCCGGTGATCGTAGCTGAGCGCGAGATACATCATCGGGCGGATCTTGATCTCGCCACCCACGACCATGGGGCGTTCCTGGATCTTGTGCATGCCGAGGATGCCCGATTGCGGCGGGTTCAGGATCGGCGAGGACATGAGCGAGCCGTAGACCCCGCCGTTGGAGATGGTGAAGGTGCCGCCCTGCATCTCGGCCATCGAGAGCTTGCCGTCACGCGCGCGGCGGCCCTTCTCGCCGATCTCCTTCTCGATCTCGGCAAAGCTCTTCTGGTCGACGTCGCGCAGCACCGGCACCACGAGGCCCTGGGGGGTGCCGGCGGCGATGCCCATGTGGACGTAGTTCTTGTAGACGATATCGGTCCCGTCGATCTCGGCATTGACCTCGGGGACTTCCTTCAGCGCATGGACGCAGGCCTTGGTGAAGAAGGACATGAAGCCCAGCCGGACGCCGTGCTTCTTCTCGAATTGGTCCTTGTAGGTGTTCCTGAGCGCCATCACCTCGGTCATGTCCACCTCGTTATAGGTGGTCAGCATCGCGGCGTTGTTCTGAGCATCCTTGAGGCGCTTGGCGATGGTCTGGCGCAGGCGGGTCATCTTGACCCGTTCCTCACGCTCGGCATCCTGGGCGGCGACCGGCGCGCGCGGTGCCTGGGCCGACGGGGCGGGCGCCGACGGGGCGGGCGCCGTGGCCGCTTTCAGCACGTCTTCCTTCATGATGCGCCCGTCGCGGCCGGTGCCCTGCACCTGTGCCGCGTCCAGCCCCTTTTCGGCCATCAGCTTTTCCGCAGAGGGCGCATTGGCGATGTCCTTGGCGCCAGAGGCGGCGGCGGGCTGGGTCGGAGCCTCCGCCGCGGGTGCGGGCGCGGCGGCGCCTGCGCTGCCGCCGATGATGGCGAGCTTGCCGCCAGCTCCCACGGTAGAGCCTTCCTCGGCGAGGATCTTGCTCAGCGTGCCGGAGGCGGGCGCGGGCACCTCGACCGACACCTTGTCGGTTTCCAGTTCGCACAGCATCTCGTCCTGGGTGACGGTATCGCCCGGCTTCTTGAACCACGTGGCGACGGTGGCCTCGGTGACGCTTTCGCCCAGCGTCGGCACCATGACGTCGATGCTCTTGTCGCCGCCGTCCGAAGCGGGGGAGGCGGTCTTGGCAGGCTCGGGCGCTGCGGCAGGCGCTGTGCCGGCGCCCTCGGTCAGGGTGGCGAGCAACGCGTCTACGCCGACGGTTTCGCCCTCGGCGGCGACAATCTCGCCAAGCGTGCCGGCGGCGGGCGCGGGCACCTCGACGGTGACCTTGTCGGTCTCCAGTTCACAGAGCATCTCGTCGGCCGCGACCGCCTCGCCCGGCTTCTTGAACCAGGTGGCGACCGTGGCCTCGGTGACGCTTTCGCCCAGCGTGGGGACGCGAACTTCAATGGACATGACGGATTACCCTTCGATGGTCAGCGCGTCGTTCACGAGCGCGGATTGTTGTGCCTTGTGCTGGCTGGCGAGACCGGTGGCGGGCGAGGCGCTGGCCGAGCGCCCGACATAGCGCGGACGCGTGCGCGCAGCGCCGATGCGCGTGAGGACCCATTCGAGATTGGGTTCGACGAAGGTCCAGGCGCCCTGGTTCTTCGGCTCTTCCTGGCACCACACGATCTCGGCGCCCTTGAAGCGTTCCAGCTCCTTCATCAGCGCGAGCGCCGGGAAGGGATAGAACTGCTCCAGCCGCAGGAGATAGACATCGTCGATCCCCCGCGCGTCACGTTCTTCCAGAAGATCGAAATAGACCTTGCCCGACGAGATCACCACGCGCCGGATCTTGTCGTCGGCCTGCAGTGTC
>Ga0209948_1000098_pt1 | contig 23952 bp, 39 predicted proteins | sample SalPonR2_C_D2_MG_FD_185709 | JGI IMG/M metagenome (GOLD analysis project Ga0209948, IMG submission 185709) | Salt pond soil microbial communities from South San Francisco under conditions of wetland restoration - Salt Pond MetaG R2_C_D2_MG... ... | reverse complement strand
TTTTTATCTTTTCAACAAAAAAGAATATTTGGCCTCTAAAAATAGAATCAATTATCCTCTCGATTTTTTTGAGATGCCCATAGAATCTTCATTTGAAATCGATGAAAAGGAAGATTGGAAAATAGTTGAAAAACTTTTAAAAAATAGTTTACAAATCTAAGAAACCGAGTATAATATAAACATCAATGAGTGAAGGAGTTAGTATGAGATTTGAAACTGAAAGGAAGTTTTCTTCATCAAACGATTTGGATCAAGTAACCGATCATGAATATAAGATGGCATCCTTCTTTGTAAAGGATATGCTAGATCGAAGTGATATCTTTGTAAATGAAGAAGAAATGAGAAAAGCTACCATGGTTTTTCTGAAGATGAAGCAAATGAAGAGTTATGGCCTCAATATCAATATAGAGGGCGTCTAATGAATCCTGATACCATGAATGGATTGATTTTAGTAGCATTTTGTATAGTAGTCATGGGACTCTATATGATAAAATATGGACTTAAAAAGTTTTGGAGAATTTTCTTTAAATGAAAATACGCTTTCTTGAAAAGGAATGTCTATGACCTCTTCTACTAACCCTTCTATTTCATTCGAACGGCACATTCAGGTTGTACGAGAACGAGACGAACTGAGAAACCGTCTTAATCGTGTCAATGATCTTATTGGTGCTCTTAATGAACAGTCTCGTGACAGTGAGAGCAAAGAATTGGAAGAGATACTAAAACTGTTAGAGACAAAGTGAGGAGTGTATGTATAACACAATCATAGGATGCGACTATAAAGAAGTTTTGATTCCTTTGAAATCAGATGAGCGCATTAGAGTAATTAAACCAAATCAGGTAATCACTCAAGATTATAATGAGCACCGTATAAACATTGTAGTTGGTGATGATGATTTGATTCAGCGTATTTATCGAGGGTAAAGGAGTCTAAAATGAGTGAGATAAGTTTTGATGGAGGACTTCATGGAAGACAAAGTAACGAAGCTTGGTGATGTAGACAGACACATTGTTTTAGCCTGTAAAAGACACTATCAGCATATTGATGCAGATATTAATACCGTTCTTCGAAAGATCTATCGAAAATACTTTCTAACGGGAAGTTCTGTTGAAGTTTCAGACTTTGTTATGCTTCAAAGAATGTACCATCTTATTTGGCAGTATGGTCTTATTCGAGATGAGCATCATTTTGCAGAGTTTGTACTCGACTCTACATTAGGGAAGTGGTATTTTCCTCCCAAAAATAAAGACGACCAAGTACTCACTATGATGCATAGTGCAATGGGTCTTATTCAAAACTGGCAACGATCAGACGGTAATAATGTTGACTTAGGTGAAGCCGATTTTGAGGAGTTAGAGGAGTTAGAGGAGTCATCATGAGTAAGAAGATAAAGAAGTGAGGTAAATATGTGGTTAGTTGGTATTTTTCTATTTTTAGCACTCGTTTTTATTTTCTTAGGTTTTCATACTAAGAAAAACCGAAAGGTATCCCAGTACGACCGAGAAGCAGCTTTTTTGTTTTTAACTCTATTGCAGTGATGCTTCTAATAGCTGCCTTGATTACATTAATTGTATTTATTATCGCAGTTCAAGAAGTAGCTATAATAAATGAGTATTATGACACAGAGTTTACGGCAAATCAATGGATGTTCAACCAAGGAACTCTTCGCAGTACCATACTGCATGATATTAGATGGGAGTAACTATTGTGAGTAAGAAGGTAGAGATTATAATCACAAAAGAAGATGGTAATGTACTTACTATAACCTCTGACACTGATATCGAGTTTAATAGTAGAGACATGTCTATAAAACAGCTTGGAGAAGGCAAAACTGTTATAGGGCCTTTAGCAAAAAATACGGTAGAAACTGTTAGATACACTACTGGTACTATTCATGGTTCTTTATTCAAGGATGATCCGAAACTTGGTGTGAGACACTGTCTGTATGCAAAACCAGAAGATTTGACAGTCTATATAGCAGTAGGGATTAAGAAACGATATTTTAGTGAGTACCTTAATAACAGGGTAGATATTCTAAACTATCCGGTGAAGTGGTATAATGTTCTATCAAAGCCTAGAATTAATAGTTATAACACGAACAGTAGCGTAGATATGGATGAAATAGTCATCGATGTAGACTCTTTAGCGTTGCGGCGTGCAATTGTGGTGCAGGGAGTAGACAAGAGTATAGACTGGACAAATCCTTCTTATGAAGTGATTGTAGAGAGAGAGGGTTAATATGTCATTCAGAAAAATTATTCATAGCGAGGTGTTGGTTGAAGAGTTTGTATACAACTATCTCCCTGATCTAGGAAAGGACGAGGTTTATTTTCTTTCACTGAGTGCGAGAAACAAGTACCTTACAAAAGAAGAGCGAGAAGAGTTTTCTTTAGGTCGAACTGAGATGTTTGCACGGACTATTGTTCGCAGTAAGGATAAGTTCCTCCAAAAGCTGAGACAATATGAAGGAGACGAACGGGGGTATGTAACTAAAAATGGAAAGCCTATACCCTCTAAGGCATTGGTTTGTTACGTAAACATAAATCCGTGCTCAGCAGTAGTTGCGGCTGAAGAAACGATTACCAAGCTTCAAAGTTTTCTTTTTGACCACCTACGAAGTGGTGGATCCTCTAATGTAGAGTCTTTTAAGAAGATGGACCTCACGGTTATGAATGCGTTTCAGCGTAGTACGGGAACTCGCTACTATGTTGACCTAGATTTTGACATCCCTAAATATAAGGAATCCTTTGAACTATTTACAGATTCTTTGCGAGAGCTTACTGAGAAAGGTTTGCGGTATTTTGTAGTTGAGACGAAGGGAGGTTTTCATGTGGTTGTACATAAAGAATCTATCACGTACAATTATGTAGAGCATGTCAAGGGAATTCAAGACAGGTTTAGAGAGAGGTTCCCGAATATAAAGCTTGAGGTCGTTGTAAACAGAAATGCTATGATTCCAGTGCCGGGAACATTTCAAGGCGATTATGAAGTAAAGAAACTATAGGAGATAGAACATGAAGTATCACAAGATTAACAGTATTTACAAGAGGCACACTGAGGGTTCGTTGAAGGGACAATTCAAAGATGGTAGAGACGGAGCGCCACCAGAGTTTGCTCAACCAGAGTTTAAGTATCTTCTCAACAATAGTTGGAGAGGAACAGAAAAGATCGATGGAACAAACATTCGTATTTACTGGGATGCAGGTCTTCTTGATTTTACATACGCAGGGCGCACCGACAATGCTCAGATTCCAGCGTTTCTAGATACTCGATTACAGGAACTTGTTGATGATATTCGACCTTACTGTTTAGAAGCATTTCCTGAGACTTCTGTAACCTTTTACGGTGAAGGATACGGAGCAAAGATTCAAAAGGTTGGTAAGAACTACATCCCAGATGGTGTAGACTTTATTCTTTTCGACATTAAAGTAGATCATTGGTGGTTGAAGAGAACTGACGTTGACTCTATAGCCAAGGATATGGGCGTGAAGTCTGTACCGATTGTCTTTGAAGGGCCTCTGACCAAAGCTATAGAGTACGTGAAAGAAGGTTTCTCTTCTGTAGAAACAAGAGTGAACCCTTCTCCAGCAGAAGGGTTGGTGCTTACACCAATTGGGGATTTTCTTGATCGTAGCGGTAAGAGGATTATCACCAAGATAAAAACATGTGACTATCGATAACAATTATTCGCCAAGAAGAGTATAATTTAATCATAAGGTGGTTAAAGTGCTAGAAAAAACAATGAAGCAGCTTTTAACAAAAAAGATAAATTCTTGGCTTGATTCGATTACTGATGAGTCAGTGAAGAAAGCCATTGAAAAAGACTTGATTATTACGGGCGGATGCTTCACCTCTATGATACAGAATGATCCTCCAAAGGATTTTGATTGCTATTTTCGCACTAAGGAAACCGTTTTAACGGTATCTAAGTATTATGTGGATCTTTGGAATTCACGGAATGGAGATGAGAAAAAAGTTTTTGTTCTTGACGGTGCTAATCCCGATCCTAATCTTCTTTCTTATTATGGAATCAAGGATATCGAAGAAAGCAATTCTCGAATGCTTGCTAATACTCCTCCAGAAAGAGTGAAGATTATTTTTCCTAGTGAGGGGGTAGTCGGTGACCCAAAGGAAGTAAGAGCTTCTGAAGAGCTTGGGTCGCCTATTGAAAATGTCGCAGAAATTGATGAGCAAGCAGCAGATGAAATTATTGAGAAAGAGAAAAGGAATTTCTTTCCAGTATTTCTGTCAACGAATGCCATTACTTTAAGCGATGGTATACAAATTGTAGTGCGTTTTTATGGTGAACCAGATATGATTCACGAGACATATGACTTTGTTCATACGAAAGCCTACTATGACATTTCTGATAAGAAGATTGTTATACCAAGAGAGGTATATGAAGCCGTTGTAAATAAGATGTTAGTCTACACAGGAAGTAAGTATCCAGTATGTTCAGCATTTCGGTTACGGAAGTTTATTTCAAGAGGCTGGACGATAAACGCTGGACAGATTTTGAAGATATGTCTTCAAATCTCAGAACTAGACCTTATGAATATTGATGTTCTTGAGGACCAGCTTGTGGGAGTAGACAGCCTTTACTTTATGGCCCTGATCGAACAATTCAGAAAGAAAAAGGAAACAGATACTAATTTCGAACTAACTACGAACTATGTTATAAGTATTATTGATAAGATTTTTTAAGGAGTTGGCTATGCGTAAGATTTTTTTGGTGTTGTTTATTTTCAGTGCAGTGTTTCTATCTGCAAACAAGGTAGAGGATCTTGATGGGTTTGATTGGATCACGGCTTCTTCAGATTCAAAGATCGGGTATGTTCAAGGGTTTTATGCGGCATATTCTTCCATTTGGGAACGCTTCTATACGGAAGCAGAAACCGATTTTACCGATGAAGAGGTAAACGATCTTGAGAATATGTTCTATATTCCCCTTCTTGTGGGAGAGATGGTAGATCGTATTGATAACTACTACGCCGACTATGATCGACGGGATCAACGTTTGTATCATGTTTTGATGTTTATCGCTGGAAAGGACTACTGGAATAGCAGTCGGTTTGATGAGCCAGAAACTTCAAAGGGAAGTGGAGAAACCTAACCTGAAAAAAGTTAAGCAAGATTGGGGTAAAGCTTATGAGGTAAAGCACCTGACTGTTAATCAGGAGTCTTGGTGGTTCGAATCCACCTACCCCAGAGAGTTTTTTGGACCGGTAGCTCAGTTGGTAGAGAGCAACTGACTTTTAATCAGTGGGTCGTGGGTTCGAATCCCACCCGGTTCATAGGAAGTAAAGGAAAATTCATATGGAAAAGAAAATCTACATTGTAACCTCTGGTGAATATTCAGATTATGGAATTGAGGCCGTATTTTCCACAAAAGAAGCGGCAGAAAAATATGCCACTATTTCAAATTCTACCGGTGGTAGTTTCGGTTATGACTATATCGTCGAAACTTACGGCGTAGATGTTATATCCACCGAAGCTCCAACAAAGGTATTTGCTCGTGTATTTTCTAACGGAGTAGTAAGTATTAATTCCAACGAAGATACTAATATCGAAGATCATTTTATAGAGCTCTCTGATGATTCAAGTATATATGTTTGTGTAGTACGTTACAGTGAGAATAAAGAGGTAATGATCAAAGCTGCGCGGGATAAGCGAGCACAGGCAGAGGCCGAGAAAGAAGGGGTATTATAGACATGACACCGTGGAACAGACACGGAGCGATTGGCTTCCGGCATACAGGGGCCAGAGTGGTTTGTACAGCCATACAGCGGGTGGTAGTCCCGTGACGCCGGGTAAATAGCCGGTGGACGTGTGTGGTGCAATTGGTAGACACGGCCTGACAAGGGTGTCAATGTGCGGGTTCGAATCCCGTCGCACGTAGAATGCTTTTCGGTGAAGCTGTCTATGGGTGAATGAACGTGATTCACTAAACCGATGACGCCGTGGAAAGACACAGAGGCGTGGGAAGTGAAAGGCTTTGCGGGTTGTTCCTGCACCAGTAGGTTCAAGTCCTACCCCATGCTTTAGTAGAAAAGGAGTCGACAATGATTGTAATTTATGTTATAATGGCGGTTGCGTTTATTACTTTTGTGATAGTAGCCTCTACTATTTGGGAGTCCAGTCGATATATGACTATTAGTCACCAGCACAATAAGACTTGGGGGTACGCTACGTTTAGCACTTTTCTCAAAGAGTATAATAAATCAGTCTATAACTGGAGCATCTGGAAACATTTTAAGAATAGTCTTTTTTCTAAGGACAGTCGTGGAGAGGTATATCATAACGGATACATCCATGCAGGTATAATCCGATTTGGGGATAAGGGTATGGTACTTTATCCTCTTAGTTACCTGAGATTTTTGTGGTGGAAAAAGAAAGAGATAAAAAGGATAAATATGGAGGAGAATGAACCTATACCACGTTATGAACCGTGGTAGAATAAAAAGCAGTACTAATGCAGGTATGGCATAGTGGCTGTGCTCCAGACTTCCAATCTGGCAACGTGGGTTCGATCCCCACTACCTGCTATGTGGCCGTGGCAGAATTGGTTTATGCACCTGATTGTGGATCAGGATTATGCGGGTTCAAGTCCCATCGGTCACCTTTAAGGAGTTAAAAATGGGTTGTGATATACATCTACGCATTGAAACAGTATCCCGCAATGAAAAGTAAATCAGCTATTATAGCCGATACAATTATATCTTACAAAGATACTCGCGCTCGAGCTTGGATAGACAGCTTTCATGCAACCGTGGGTTCGAGGATAAAAATAGAAGGAAACAAAAATATCTGGATCATAGAAAAAGTTATCAGTAGGTATCCAAGAAAAATTGTTCATGAAGCTGAAGCTATCGTCGAATATTTTCTATAATTTTGAAAAACATTACTTTAGTCGGTATAATAAGAACATGAGTGAGTGTGGTGGAATTGGTAGACACTCGGCACTTAAAATGCCGTGCCTGTAAAGGCGTACGGGTTCAAGTCCCGTCACTCGCAAGAAGTTTAATTTCCTATAACTATTTGTTTATGGGAAAACTTTTATTTTGGTTAGTGAGGTAGTGAGATGAAAGAAAAGACGGTCAACCGAGTGAAGCAGGTAGCTCATATCATACTTGTGTTACTGAGTATGATGTTGAGTATAAACCTGTTCATTCAATTTTCAGACAAGCCATTTATTCAAATCCTTTTCGGTCTAATGGCTGGAGCATTAGAGCTTATTAAGCTTTATCTGCTTCTTGAAGCGAAATATCATTTTACTCTCAACGGATGGAAAAATGATCTTTTTGCCGGAGTACAATTTATTATTTACTTCGGTCTAGCTTTTATCAGTGTCGTCGCTAGTCTTGGATTTACTCTAGTTAGTATCGAAGAACAGACTCTCCAATTTGAAGAAGTACAAGAAGTGTCTAATTTCGAGATTAATGCGCTTCAAGATGAGATAGAGGCGAATAATCGTCAGATTGAAATTGTGCAGGAAAACGCCACCGCTTTGGAATTTTCAGCAGTAGAAAGAAACGCTGAGGCCAATGCTCAGGTTCGAGAACTACAGGATCGAAATAGAGAACTTATTATTGAGTTGGGACAGTTACGCTCTGAAAGGTTGCAGGACACCCCAGAGACACGTTTAACAAGTAATGATATGTTTATACTGTTGGGACAAACGGTGAATCTATCAGGTCAAGATACTATGTTCTTTATGATGTTGGTTCTAGTGTTCCTCTTAGAAGTAGCTATTGCTATTACTGCGGGAAAGATAGAACGAGATGTCAGGCTTAAAAAGTCAAGCAGTGGAATAATAGAATACATCGATGCTTTGTTTTCCGAAGATGGAAAGAGATTAGTTCCTGACGGCCGTATAAGTCAGAAGATGGGAATCTCGATAGAGGAAGCTTCTATGTATCGAGAAACGCTCAAGAATCTTACGTACAAAGGAAAGAGCATGATAACTGCACGTCGCGGCGGAACAATAGCAAATTTTGGAAGGGAAAATATGATAAAGATCGTTCAATTTCATCTTGATAGCGGAAAGATTTCTTAGAGATATATACTATTAACTATAGAGAGGTAATTATGTTTACAGTGAAGATTAAAGAAGAGACTTTTTCGATAGCAGGTATGGACTTCCTTCAGAAGAAAGGATTCGAGCCTAATAAGAATTATCTAGCAATTGGAACTATTTCTCAAAAGCTTTTGATTGCAGACCAAGTTTCAGGAGAAATGGTAGAATTGTTTCCTAGAAACTGTCTTTTTGTTAAATAGGAGTATATATGAAAAGGATAAAAATGAACGAGGTACTTGAAATTAAAGAAGAATTTCTAATTCCCGGAACCAGTATTATTCTGGAAGCAGGCGATAAGATTCAAGTTTTAGAGGCTGTTAGCGTAGATGAGATAGAAAAATGGCTTAATTATGAGGGAAGGTCCGTCTACAGCGACGCTCTAGATAGTGGGTATGATCCTGAGGAAGAAGTCTACACTGAACTTAACATGCAGTTTAAAAATTCTCTTCCTGAAGAAAATTCATATCGGTACTTGATGCAAGATTTTTTCTCGAGAATGAGAGATATTTATAAATAGGTTATGATAATAATACAAGAATCAGAATACAAAGAGATTATCTCCGAAATAGGATATCCTGTAGTTACTGAAGAAGATTTAGAATTTACTCGTGCTGATATTCAAGACCTTTTTATTTATCCTGCTATGCGAGAGTATTTTACATGGTTCCCGAAGGAAAAAGAAGTTTCTTATTCAATTACGAATACCTTCGAGTTTCCTTTTCCAGATGAATATACTTATGGAATCATCGATTCGAGATTAAATACTACTGCAGCAGGATCTGATGTTACAGCTTCTCCTTTTGTGAATGAGCTTGTTTTTAATGCTAGAACAAACTCGGGTTATGGAGCCTATGGTACTAAAAACGATTATGGATTAGTTCAGGCCAATTATATGGAAAGAGCAGAACGGCGAGCCGTTAATGATTATTCAAAATCCTATAAGATTTCTGTAGACAGTGGTGAAAGAATTGTAAAAGGATTTACAAATATTCTTGGAGAATTAGTTATTGTATGGGCCAAGTTTTCCGATAATTTTGATGACATTCCGTATCGTAGAAAATCAGAAGTTATTGATCTCGCAAAATCAAAGGTCTTAAAAGGATTTGCAATGCTTCGCGGTCAAATGAATACTGATATAGGAATAGAATTTGATGTAGGGGCTTTTGAAAATAAAGCTGAAGATTTAGAGACAAAAACGCTTGATAAGTGGAAATCTATGACCAAAGTTGCAGTTATAAGAGGTTAGTAATGAGAATACTGAATGAAGATGAAAAAGCTCTTTACGAGATTTTAGATACACGAATAAAAGATGTGGAGTTTAAGTATTCTAAGGGAAAGTCAGAGGCTTCTTTTTATTTAGAACCTGATACTGAAGTCAATCCTAACGACGTCGGTATTACCTATACTGTTAACTTTACAAAAGCTATGCCTAGAGCAGTAGAAACTTCTGTAGGTCCTGGAATGAAAGCTAATATAAGTACTCTTACCTTTCAGAATTCATTAACAGGAATGAATACGCTTAAGTCAGCAGATTATGAAGATGTGAATCAAAATTTAGTATTTTCGACAATAGCGAAAATAGTTATACGGTTTTTTGAGAATAAAAAAGATGTTCAAGGAATTACCTTTTCTGCAGCTCATCCCGGACTTCATAAAGCCTATAAGATTTTATCCTTAGTAGCGGAAAATAAAGGTCCTCTAAAGTGGGCTAACCAAACACCCTCTCCGTCGTTATACTTTATTGTCAGAAAAGAAATTTGGAACAACTATATATCTATATTACAGACTCAGGGAGACTAGAATGAGAGTATTACAATATACTGTAGCAGAGAAAAAAGAAGAGCCGATTAAAGAAGCTTTTAAAGCCGGATCTTCTGCTAAGGTGGCTGAAAAATTATATCGAGTTTTATCAAGAAAAGTAGGAAAGATGTTTATCTTTTCTGACTATCCTACAGAGTTTTCCAATAAGGAAGGAAAGTTCTTAGGTTATTATGCTACATTGGGAAATATGTTAGTTCGCATTAACTTCCTTTTAGGGAAGAGTGATAATGTTCATAGCTTAGACGTTTTTGGTAAAGATCCTCGTACCCCTGATGATACACTACATCTTATGGGGTCAAATATTATTCAGGTAGTTGATCAGGTGGCTGATTACTTCACTGGAGATTACTTTCGATACGCTGAGAGTTCTACTGATAGTCGATTGAAGCTAACAGAAGCAATTAAGTATGAACAGCTTATGAAGATGTGGATCGAGAATGAAGGAAATGACAATCTTCCAGAAGATATTTCTAAACAGCAAGCAAATATTGAAAGTGAATATCAAAGATTTTCAGAGTTTTGCCAAGACAATAATAGAAAAGAACCGAAGCACGCCGGAGCTTTTTTAAGACTTCTAAAAAACTATGTTGTTCGAGAAATGGGCAATGCTTACAATATTCCTTCTATTGAGGTACTTTCTGGTCAAACAGAGATGCCTATTAATACCGATCCTCAAGCAACTCAAGCTTATAACGAATTGTTAGAAAATGAGCATCTTTTAAAGTTCAAGGTCCTCGAATATTATGTTTCGAGAATAGCTGCTGGAGACCCTGATTTCGTTGGTGTTTATGTCTACGGAAGCGGAGGTGTAGGAAAATCACATATTGCAAAGAGAGATTTAAAGCCTCTTTCTGAAACTTTTTACTTCACAGGAAAAGTTAAAGGATATACGGGTTTAGTCAAATTTCTCTACAATCACAAAGAGGGTGAAATTATTGTAATGGATGACTCTATGACAGTAGAGGACATGAAAAACAGTGCTGTAACAAATGTTTTGAAGTTAGCACTAGATCCAGAACCACCTCGTCGTATTATGCTTCAAACTGCTCAGGAAAGTTCTGTACGAGTAGAAAATGGAACAGCGATGATTTCATTGACAGAAGCAGAAATGAAAGAAGTTCACGAATCTCTTAATGAAAATACTGATCTTATCGATATGACTTCAGATGAAGGAATGACTTCTCCTAACGATTTCACCTTCGACTCTAAGATGGTATTCTTAACAAACTATCCGAAAGTTCCGCAGGCTCTTGAAGATAGATGCTGGACTCTAGAAATGATTTTCTCTAACGAACAAGTTATAGAAATTATTGAGACTTTGGTTGAAAAAATTGTTCCAAATAGAGTTCCTGAAGCTTCTGAACTTTTTGATATGCTAGGAATTGCAGAGGTTACTAATGATGATAAAGCACAGGTGCTAGAGTATATGAAAAACGGTGGAAATAGTGCTATTCAACGTAAAACTTTTTCAATACGGCTTTACAAGAGAATTGTTTCTCTCTATGCGGCTACTAAGCATACTCCGATGTGGAAACACTTCTTAGAAATGGAGATGAAAGCCCTCTAAACTATTTGAATAGAGGCTTATTAAATGAAATATGTTTCTCTTTTGGTACCGTCTCGATTTTGTTTCGAGACGGTACCTTTTAGAGGACTAAAAGGAGACTAAGGTATGCCATCTCCAATACAGAATGACTGGACACTGCGTAAACTAATTCAAAATACATATCATCATATGAGAAATAGATACACGTATAAAGAAAGAGACGTCCTTAAACGAGTAACAGTAAAAAAGATTCTAGTGTATGGAAACAAACCTCTAGGAAAAGCTAGAACCACATTCAGAATTGAAACTAGTTCCTATCCTCAGTATTCACCCTACTTCACCAGAAGAGACTCTAGAGGACGCTTACGTCAAAGACAAAGAACTTATAAGCATCAATATGATGTTGTGATTTCATTAGATAAACTCTCACTGGACGTTCCCGTAAAAATACGCACTGGAGCAGATAAAAAATGGGATTTTGGACCTTCAGGAAAAACTACAAAAGATTCCAGAGGCCGAATAATTGAGGGTACAAATATCAAGAGAGGAATCAATGGAGATCATTTTTTCAGACTCTCTTATATTCGAAAGCAAGAAAATTTACTTTTTGGAAGAAACTACTCCAATGGTCCTCCGAAAATAACGAATACAAAACAGATACAATTTTTAACAAAGCATGAATTGAGAGCAGTCGAGTACCTTGTTAATGCTGGAGTCATACAATAACGTTGGATATACCGTGAGTCAAGAATGAAACTATATTGTATATCTAGAGGTGGAAGATAATATGAAAAGAGATGACGTATCGGTTGAATATGAAGAATTAGTAGAATTTGAATTGGATGAAGATTATTCTATTCTCTACTCTAGGACAAAAAATATTTGGTTTATAGAAGACTATAGTGAAGACGGAAGGATAACTATTCTTGAAGACTTAAAAGAAAATATTTTAATGAAAGAAACCTTTTTCTACAAAGATAAAGAAATAACGATAGAAGAGCTTAATGAGTATAAGGACATAGTTGAAAATGGCGATTAAGGGGTATGAAAAAAGAACAACTGTAGCAATTATAGAACAGGAGTATACGGACGTCGGCAATGACGATTTTTACCTCGTAGCGTATCGTGATCCACTTGCTTTTCTTACTCGCGACTTTTATATTGAAACTACAGATGGGCACATGCTAGAAAGAGATGTAGACTATGAGTTTACTTCGCTAGACTTTTTTTATACTGGTGGTCTTTATGAAGACGAAGAAGTAGCCAGTACTATTAGAGTAAAGAATCCTGTTTATCAAACGGGAACTCTTCTTATCAGCTATCGTTGGGTTGCTGACTACGCTTCTGCAGAGATGTTTAATCGGTTTGATAGAGGACTTGATCAGATGATAAACAGCATTGTGGTAGATAACTCTGGGCTGGTAGTCGTATCGGAAGAAGGAAATGTTGTAGCTCAAGGTGAACGCTATCCCGGTTATAGAGAGGTTTTGTAGATGAGTTTTCATAAGGATTTACGAGGTGACGACCTCCATCCACCAAAAATTGAGCTAATACTTGACTCTCCAATAGGGTCAAGAACTCCACAATATGTAGGTGAGACAATTGTTGATACTGAAGCTAAGGCGATGTATACAGCCACAGGTCTTACTGTGAATGACTGGGAATTAATTGGAGCAGCGGGTGCAGGATTAGTTGTTGGTGCTGCTGACGATGTTGATACTACTGATAGAACTGATGGAACTATTATTGAATGGGATGCAACGGCAGAGAAATATGTTCATATCGCTACTCCTACTTCGATACACAATAACTTATCTGGCCTAAATGATGGAGAATACAAGCATCTCGCAACGTCTGAATATTCATCTTTAACCGGATTAGGTAATGCTTCAAATCTTCATATACATGACGACCTTTATTACACAGAGACGGAACTTGATGCTGGACAGCTAGATAATAGATACTATACAGAAAGTGAAATTGATAGTCGTATATTATCGGATTTAGCTGACGTTGACACCACTGATAGAACGAATGAATCTATTCTTGAATGGGATAATGCTTCTGGAACCTATATACATATTCCAGATATGCAAGGTAAGAGTGCCGGGCTGATAACTCCCGGAGTTTCAGTAACAGATAATGGTGATGGATCGATAACAGTAAGTGCTGGAACAGCTGTTCTCTTCCAAAATGAAAATTATGCAGGCAAGCCAGCAAAATATTCTTTCTCAGGAGCAACATTCACTCTCTCTAATAATACTGTAAACTACATTATTGTTAACTATAATAGTGGTTCGCCAATACTTCAGAGCATTACTGATGTTGATCTTATAAACGAAAGCAGCACAATTCCCGTCCGTACCATATATCGTAACGGAACTGATCTATACGGTATTGATTGGGACTCTTTAGCAGACGGAATGTCTAACAAACTACACATGAGATTTGTCAAGACAGAAAGGTTTGGCTGGGAGAGTGGAGTAGGTATCTCCGAATCAACAGGACGTGTTGTCAACACAACTGCTGGAAAAGTGTGGTATGGGGCGGTTAGAACAGATATACTTGAACATTCCTCTGATACGAATGAATGGTCTTTTTGGTATCACTCTGCTGGTGTTTGGACTGAAGACAAAACAACCACTACATACAACAATACTCAATATGATGATGGCACTAACTTAGTTACAGCGAGTAACAACAATTACTTGGTGAACTGGGTTTATCGTTGTTCATGTAATCCAGCTAAAGGTGCTTATGTTTTAGGAAACCAACAGTATTCATCCATAGCAGCTGCTAGTGAAAGTCAACCACCTGAACTCCCTCCTATATTGGTCTCTGTTCAGTTTCTAGTAGGGCGAGTTATCGTTGAAAAGAATGCTACGTCAGGAATAGTAGAAAGTGCTTTTGGAAAAACATTCTTAGCTTCTCCAGTTACGGTGCATAATAATCTTTCTGGGCTAAATGATGGAAATTTCAAACACCTTACAGCTGACGAGTACACTAAGATTCAAACGACATATGTCAACCAAACAACGGACTATACTCTAACAGTAAACGATTTTACTGTTGGAGCCGAGTGTTCTACAACTGATCTAACAATGACGCTTTTCAGTGCAACAGATTTACCCGGAAAAGTTGTTCATATTAAGAAATTAGACAGTACTGGATACAGGGTAATAGTTTCCCCACAAGCAGGGGAAACCATAGATGGAGATTCAGAAAAGGTCATTCAGTTCCAATGGACTACACTAACGCTACAATCAACGGGAACAGATTGGATTATACTATAGGAGATAATGGATGAGCTACGCAGAAATGATAAAAACAGCATATGCAGATGGGCCTTCAGTAGATGCCTTTGGAAGAGCAAGGGTCTCTAACCCAACAACTATATTTGAGAGCAATTTCGTTCATGATAAACAGCCTCTGCTATTTGAAGAAGATTTAGTGAATGGTGCAACTTCTACTCACGATGCGGCTAATTCTTGTATTCGTTTAGCCACTACAGGAGTAGGCTCTCAGTCGGCCCTAATTCAGTCGTTTGTTAGACCTCCTTACAATCCGGGGAAGTCTCATCTTGTGGAAGTTACGTTTAATTTCAAAGCCGGAGTAGCAGGAGTAGTTAAAGAAGCAGGGATTGGTGACGATGATAATAGCATAACAATTGTACAGAATGGAACGGGATTGGAGCTTAAAAAAATAACAAGTTCTGATGCTCCAGATGAAACTGTTACTCAAGCTAATTGGAACCTTGATAAAATGGATGGTACTGGACCCTCTGGTATCACAATAGATCAAACCAAAGCTCAAATTTTTGCGCTAGACATGCAGTGGTTAGGAGTAGGACGTGTACGTGCGGCTTTTAATATCGGGGGAAACCTCTATCCAATTCATGAATTTACACACGCCAACGAGCAAGAGTTTGTATACTTAAATAACCTAATCCTTCCTATTAGATGGAAAATATCCTCCACTGCCGCTACTAGTAGTTTTGACGTAATATGCTCTACCATTCAATCCGAAGGTGGGCGGGGAGGAGCAGAAGGTTATAGACTTGTGCCCCCAGAGATAATTGAGCTGACAGCAGCAAACGGAGCTAGAACTCATGCCGTTTCTATCCGACCAAAAGCAACATTTAATGGAGTAAAAAATAAGACTGATATTCGTCTAAGAAGCATTAAGTTCTTAAACACAGACGCAGCTCCGGCATATTACGAGGTGGTGGTGGGAGCAAATCTAACAGGAACAACAACCTACAATGATGTTGACACTGCCTATTCAGCAGTGGAGTACAATACTGCTGGAACGTTTAATGCACTCAATGGTCCTGTTATAGAAGCAGGCTTCATAGGGTCAGTAGACAAATCGTTTACCCCCTTACAGTCAGAGCTAAGTGCCTTTTATCCCTTAACTCTTGACAATGCAGGTAATCCAAGAGAGCTTGGAACACTAACTATTCTTGTTCAGGGAATAGGAGCTACAGCTACAGTTCGGGTAGTATTAGAGTGGGCTGAAGCGAGATAATGGGATTTCTTAATGGCTACTCACAGAACTTTTTAGCAGGCTCTTTTGTAGTAGGAAACTATAGGCTTGTAGGTAGAACTACAGGAATTCTTTATGTAGTTACTCCAGCTGGAAACAAGAGTATCGGCAAAGGAAGACCTATTGGAGCCGATAGAGAAAAACGATGGAGTTTACCAGAGTTTGATTGGGAAAAAGATACTATACGAACTAAGCATATTAAAGTCAAATGGATGGTAAAACCTATTGAAGTTGATGTTATTTATTCTAGCTCATCGATAGAAGACTCAGATATTAGAGCTTGGGCCGGATTGCAAGGATATAAACAAATAAAGTTTTTGAACGAAGATGAAGTTCAACTTTTAGACTAACTATTAATACAGGAAGAATATTATGACGAATATATCATTATCGAAACCAACTGAGCTTAATTTCAGGCTCAACGTAGAAGGTGCTAAGGAAGTACCAAAAGTACGATTTCTAATGACTTTTTCAGAAGATTATAGTGTTATGATTGAAGGAACAGCAGCAAATAATATTGCAACTGTAAAAATTCCTAGAATGTCTTTTCTAGAGGGATCAGGTATCGAATCAGTCCCGTCTAAGCTTGAAGTTATTGTCGACGGGCAGTATTTCATGCCTTGGGCAGATAATCTGAATGTTAAAAAAGAAGTAAAGGTTGAAGCTGTTACGAACGAGCAAGAAGCTATTGAAGAAAAAGCTGATGTTTCAGCTGCTCTCGTAGTTAATGAAGAAATAGTTGACGAAAAGGAAATTGTCGAAGAGCAAGAAAAACCAATCGTAGAGATTAAAAAGTCAGTTCCTCCCGAGCCGCCTTCTTTTGATGACCTTAAAGAAGAGAAAGAAGACGAAACAGTAGAAGAAGATGAAATTGAAGAAAAGAAGATTGAGACTAAGACAGCTCCTATCAAAGAAAAAAAGCACTTTAAGATCGATGAAGTATCTTTAGAAGAATTTTTGAATAGTACTATGACTAGTGATGATCTTTTTGGAGAGGATTAATGGAAACTCAGATAAAAACAACAGATAATTTATCAATTCTGATGAACAAGACAATATCTTGGGTATCAGATGAAAAATTACAACAGACAATTAAGCTGGGATCGAGTGATGGTCCCTATACGATAGACATTTCTGAGATCAATAATGTAAAAGCGATAGCAGTTTATGGAACTTCACCTTTCATGTTTGGTCTAACAACAGATTATACAGTCTCCGTTATTGAAGTAGAGAACATGATTCTTTATACTCCGGCTGAATATAATCGAGAGTTTTTAAGCTCAGTTTCCATTACTGCTCTCAATATTACTTCTTCTAATTATGAAGTATACATTTATGGAGAGGATATATAATGAGAAAAATGAATGAAGCTAAACTCGTGAAGATTGAAGTCTTTAACGATGGTGATACCTGGACAATGATTTGGAAAGGCGGACAGTATGTCCATCGCGGAACCGTTGAATCTTTTTCGAAGCTTCTAATGAAGTTAAAAGCTTCAGATGATAAGACTGATCCGAAGAGCAATCGGTCTATGACATATATGAATATTGCAAAAGAAATCCAATTTGGTAATGATAGAATCATTTGGGTCTTTGAGCATATGCTTAAAACTTTGTGGGAGAGTATTGAAATGAAAGATGACGTAATCGAAGAGAAGAGCAAGACAGCTAAGTGTCCAGAATGTGGCAATAAATATCTAGTACAAACAGGATATTGCGTGTCGTGCAAGAAGAAGATTGCAGAGCCGAAGTCTGAAAAAAAGAAAGAAGAGATTGAAGTTACAGAAGAGTTTCGACTTCCTGGAACAGATATCATCCTTGAAGTAGGAGACAAAGTTTCCGTCTTTAAGAAAGAAGAAGATGTAGAATCTATCCAAGAGGAAGTGATTCCTATATCGATGACTAATGATATAATTCGAATTATAAAGAATATAGAGAATGAAATATCTGGAGAGAGATCAGATATTATTTTTCAAGCAGGACAAGAGTTTGCCGCTATAGTTTCTGGCTCTGTTGTTGATGACGTCTTCATAGAGGGAATGCACAACTGGATTAAAGACTACGTATAAGGAGAATTATTATGAGAAAAATGAGAGTTGAAGAAAAAGAAGATCCAAAAGTAGGAAAAATTATCAAGGATCTAGGCGGAGACTTCGGTGGAGATAACGAAGATCAAATGAGAGGAGTTCAACTTCTTAAAGGACTCGCTACCTCTGATGATCCAAAAGCCAATGAGTTTATGAAGAAGTTAAATAAGGCAACCACGGACATCTCAAAAGAAATGAGCAAAGGAGAATAATATATGCCAAGCCCATGGGTAAAGAAAATTGCAAAAGAAACTGACAAGAGTGAAAGAGAAGTTGAGAAGCTTTGGAAGAAGGCTAAAGAAATTACTTCGGAAGAGTTTGGAAAAGACGAAGACGACTTTGGAAACAAAGAGTATGCATATACTACTGGAGTAGTAAAGAAAATGCTTGGAGTAGATGAAAGTCTTCTTGATCCTTCTAAGTTTCTAGAAAGTGAGCACTCTGCAAAGGATTATATCGAGACAGTCGTGAGTGGAAACTTCTCTATTGGTAATGTAAAACCTCCTCAAGAAGATGAAGATGATGAGATAACTTATGACGAGGAAGAAGAGTACGAGGAAGAAGAAGAAGAGTACGATGAAGAAGAGTACGATGAAGAAGAGTATGATGAAGAAGATGAGGAAAACGCTTATTATGAATCAGCTTCTCGATTTACAATGGAAGAGTTAGATAAACTAGAGCGGGAAAGTTTGAAAGGCGCGGCTCCTCTTAATAATGAAAAAGAGTCAAAAGAAATCGATAAGGATGATCTTGTTGAAGACTCTGACACGTCTGAGAACCACAGCAATGATGATGAAGTAGACCCTAATTACATTAACCGTCTTGACTCTCTAATTCAAGACGAAGTATAATCTTAGAAAACGATACTCAAAAATGGGTATAATAAAAATATGAGTGAAGAGACTGTAACACAGTACGTTGAATATGTACAAGAAACAATTAAGAAGTTCTCTAAAATTGGAGACTTGATTCAGAATGATGAGATATCACCTGCTAGACTTAATAAAGCATTAGGTCAGTATTATGATATCTCGCTCGCCCTCAACGCTGAGTATCAAAGAAATAAAATAGAACACTCGGCTCTGGAAACAGAGTATCAGATTTGGTATGACGACAAGTTTGAGAAGGCTAAAAACATAGTCAGAGAAGAATATTCTGAGTCAAGGTCAATAAAGCCCTCCGTAAAAGAATATGAGACAACTCTTCGTCGAGAGTTCAAGACCGAATGGCGAGAATGGACTATTAAGATAAAGGAAAGTGAAGCTAAGGTTCAATTCCTTCTCAGACTCAGAGAAACTCTAAACAAGTACGATAGTATTCTTACAGCTATTTCGTATAATATGAGATCAGAAATGAAGGCTCTATCTATTGAGGATAGATCAAATGCTAATCCTGAAAATGTTCAACAACGCAAGCATCGCTCTAGATTTCCAGTAAATTGATACTATTAAATTGAGGTCAAAGAGATGAGATATAGAGCAAGAGTATATTTTGATAAATTTGTTAGCGAACAGGATATTAGACGTCTTTTAGATACTGAGTTCGATATGGATGAAGTATATATTGAAATGATTTCTGAAGACAGACTTGGAGTAAGATATGCTCTCCTAAGCATTTCTGAGGACGTACCTCTTGGTCTAATTGAAACTCTAGAGAATAATAGAGTTAAGGTAATTTCAGCAGTTAAGGAGAATGAAATGAAAAATAAAGAATCTATCGTAGAGCTTGCCGAAGATATGACTATTGGTGAAACGCTTTTTAAGGCGGGAACTAAGATAAGAGTTCGAGAAAGTCATCTAGACTCTATTGAAGATGACTTTATTTATGAAGTTGCTTCAGCTCTCCGTGAAGGTGGACCTGATTATGCTGCAGAAGAAATTTCAGAGTTACTTAGTAGTTTAATCGCAGAACTTCATCCTGATGTGGGTATGCTTCCTTTCATGAATGCCCTTTCACAGCGTATAGATCGTCTTACAAATGAGGTCGCTAGAAATTCATAAAAGCTCATACTATTAAATTACTATGAGCATACAAACCTCGATAATGAAAGCCTCAGCGAAAGTTCAGCAGAGGCTTTTTGATCAGAATATTCATACTACCGGCAGAGAAGTAGATGGATTAAAAATATCTCTTATAGAAGATATTTTTCAAAATACTGAAGAAGAAACAGTCTTAGAATATGATAACGTAACCGCCACGGTTATCTATCCGACCGATATTCCTATTGATCGTTATCGACTAGATGGACAGCCTCAGATTGCAGAGACCAGAGCCTTCTTTTTTGATCTGCTTCCTATCGAAATATACACGAAGTTTGAGAATGGATTTGAGAAAGATGATTTTCTTTTCCATTTTTTTGTTGACGAGAATCAAAATAAGATTCCGATGCTTCTTCAGATAACTGAAACCTTTGGTAGATTTTCTACAGACTTAATCTGGAGAAAATATTATGCCGCTCCAAAAAATGGACGGGTGCCTCAGTCAGTATTAACTTTAATAGAAAGTAGGTATAGTATATGAAAACAGGAGAAATACTCAAATCAAGACTGGGACTATCTCACTTAAAATATGTCTATATTTCCAGAGTAATTGGAACAGCTTATAGAACATCTATTATTTTCTATGACTCTCGCAGACCTAATGTTCCAATCACTACCCATAGAGCTTTAAAAGGAGATCATACTGCGGGATTGTTTCTTTATCCCTTTCAAAAAGAGCCAACATATCTTCCTCTAATACCTTTAGATGATTATGCGGGACCATTGCATCCCGCAATGTTTTTTGTAGTGGATCTTTCTGGAGAGTATGGAAAATCTAGAAATAAGGTTGATTTGAAAAGAGAATCTACTGAGAAAAAACTTCGACCTCATTATTTTGGATCATTCAAAGAGTTTGTAACTTTTAATGATCTAAACTCTCCTAGTGTTATTTCAGCCGTTACTCAGCGTAGTAGAACAGAAAGAAATAGAGAATTATCACCTGAAAATATGTTAGCTAAACTAGTTGATATTAACATCGATACTGTAGAAGATCATGTTACTTTTGTTTTTAAGACTCCAGCTACAACTCCAGTATATCCTGATGATTATGACTATCGAAAAACTGATGTTAATAATTTTGAACTAGAAAATAATCCTGGAAAAACATACGAACTTTACCTTAGGGTTCTAAATTTTCTGGAATGGTTAAAAGGAACAAAGCCGGATGCTGAAAAAATTACGGCTCAAGATGTTAAAGATGTCCTTAAGGTAAATAATGTTCAAGTATTCAGCACTTCGCCTTCCTTCCACTGGCAGGGTTTCAATTTTTGGATGAGTCAACTAGACGGAAGTATATATCCCACGGACATTCGTCCTACACGATGGGATAATATTCACGGTGATGGACAAGCTTTTCTTGATAAGCATCTTTACGGATTAATTAGAGGAATTAGTTTTCATACAAACTATATGGCATCAACCTTAAACAAAAAATTAAAAGATAGAGGTTTAATCTAACTATTAATACGGAGGTATAGTATGAGGTATGTAGAAGAAGAGAAAGACGAAAACGTCATCAAAATCACAGAAGATGTTCGAATTCCAGGAACAGATATTATTCTTGAAGCTGGTGATAAGATTACAGTTCTTCCCAAAGAAGAAACAGAAGAAACAGAAGAATAATTTTACTGAGGACAGTCTGTTGCTGCAGATTGATTGGGGCTTCGAACTCCGCCCAATCTAACTCAGTTTTATTTCTTATCTAACTATTAAAATATCAGTCCCAGCAAGGATTTAAATTAAAGGAGTTCGAGATGCACTACAATTTAGCTAATCCTGCCCTGTCAGAAGATTTCTTCTACGAAGAATACTTTCCAGAATCTAGATCACAAAAAGATTTCATCCGCTACAAGAGATTTATCAATTCTCGAAAATTTAGAAATATTTCTGAAGAATTTCCAACTCATGATCATCATATTTTGCCAAAATCTCTTTGCCCAGGGAGTTGGACTGAAGAAAAGAAGGATAATGAGTTAAATTTAATACCTCTCTCTTTAAGAGAGCACATAGTAGCACATATGTTTTTATGGAAAGCTTTTGGCGGGAAAATGACTTATGTTTTTAACATGATGACTAATTATTACAGAACAAAATTCAATTCAAGATTATACGAAATGCTGAAGATAGAAGCTATAAATCAACATAAAGAATTCTTGAAAGAGTACTATTCCAAAGAAGAAAATAGGTTACAAAGAGGAGATTTCAGAAGAGGAAAAACATTAGAGGAAGCTTTTGGAGAAGAAAGAGCTTTAATTATAAGAGAAAAGCTAAGTAATAACCACTATGATTGTTCAGGAGAAAATAACTCTTTTTTTGGAAAACATCATTCTACGAGAACGAAAAGGAGATTAGCTTCTCTTAGAGAAGGAAAAACGTTCGAAGAAATCTTTGGAGAAGAGAAAGCAAAAGAGGTGAAGTCAACCTTATCTGAGAAAACGCAACAAAGAGTTAAAAGAGGAGAGCATATTTTCCAGAATTTGGAGAAACATCCTAGAGAAGGAAAGATACTTCTAGAGAAGGAAGACAAGAAAAAATTTGTTCTTTTTGATGAGGTACCTGATTATTTAAATCGAGGATGGTCCGCATCTCCTAGTTCGACATACTTCTCTAAAAAACGTACTGATGAAGAGAAAAGAGAACACTATAAGGAGGCAGCTTCTAAGAGGCTTAAAAAAGAGTGTCCTATATGCGGAAGAATGATAGCAAATCCAGTATACTCAAGACATTATATCTCATGCGAAAGAAAACATTCTGTAAGTATAGACTGGGATGAGATTTACAAAAAGAAATACGTAATTATGAATAACGGCGATACTATTATTCATATAAAGCCTATGGAGGTAGAATCTTTATTGCGAGAGGGTTGGAAATTAGGAAACTTGCGACGGAAAGAAATTAAACGATATGATTGTCCTCTTTGTGAAAAAGAAAATCTAGATCCTGGAGGATTTTCTGTTCATATGACTTCCAGGCATAAATGGACAAAAGAAGAATGTTCTTTATATAGAGAGAAAAAGGATAATGAACTTTATACGGACTCATTCGCCAAATAAACTTTTTTGCAAACCCTATGGCATCATCTCTTAATAAGAAACTCAAAGACAGAGGATTAATTTAATGAGAAGAATATTAAAGTTTTCAGAACTATTCAATAGCTTTTATCCTTGGGAAACTGAAGTAGAAACGGGAACTATGGCGTCTTATGATTTTGACTCTCCTGCCGGGAAATATAGGGTGAGTTTTAATATCAGCGTATTACGATCAGCAGAGGGGGAATTACCGAGTCATGATGAAATCTTTTCGGGAATCGTCAAAGATAGTGAATATCCTATTACCGTAGCAAAGCTTTCCTTCTCACTACAGGGTAAACAGTCAATCACTGGTACCGGAGAGCAGTTTACAGTATTCTCTACGGTACGCATGATACTACGGCATTTTAGTCGAAGGTATTCTCATGTTAACTACCTTTACTTTTCTGCTAAAGAATCTTCTCGTAAGAAACTGTACAGAGCGTTTAGTGCAGACTTAGAGAAGAATGTTCCAGAGTGGGAATGGGTTGACATGAAAGACATAACGTTTCTTGGTGAAGAGACGTACATTTTTATAAGGAAATAGCTATGAGAAGAATGCTTACTGACAGTTTTTTAACTGGGGCTAAAACTAAAAAAGGCTCCTACGTAGAGTTATTTGTAGACCCCAACAAATCAGAAATGTCAGAAGCTTTCGATTTAGACTACTCTGCTTTAAACTTTGGAGACCTAAGAGGGTTTCTTACTGTTACCGGTCACCTTTTTATTGGCGTAACACAAGAAGAAGAGTTAATTCATGATTATTTAT
>Ga0209948_1000095_pt1 | contig 24394 bp, 22 predicted proteins | sample SalPonR2_C_D2_MG_FD_185709 | JGI IMG/M metagenome (GOLD analysis project Ga0209948, IMG submission 185709) | Salt pond soil microbial communities from South San Francisco under conditions of wetland restoration - Salt Pond MetaG R2_C_D2_MG... ... | reverse complement strand
AGACAGAAACAGTACAAAAAGGAAGAGCGGCAATCTCACGACCATTGCCGCTTGAACCTGGATTAGAATAGGGGGAAGAGATTATCAGCAATCAAAAAAAGAGGACACCTATCAGTGAAAGACCCCCTGAAGTGAGGAAAAAGGACTTCTTTGAGGTCAATCTGGGTTATACCCCCGATGAGGCTGTCAAAGAAGCGGAAAGATGTTTACAATGCAGCAATCCTCCCTGTGTAAAGGGCTGTCCTGTTAATATTGATATTCCCGGTTTTATTAAGAAGATCAAAGAGGGGAATATCGAAGAATCAGCCGGTATATTAAAAGAAACCAACAATCTTCCAGCAGTCTGTGGAAGAGTTTGCCCACAGGAAACCCAATGTGAGGGTACCTGCATCATGAACCGAATGGAGGGATTCGAACCGATTTCAATCGGTAAACTGGAACGTTTTGCAGCGGATGAATCCACTCAAAGTGAATTCCCGAAAATCGAAGTAAAAAAGCCACAAAGAAAAGAAAAAATAGCGGTTGTGGGCAGTGGACCCGCCGGATTGACATGTGCAGCCAACCTGGCAAAACGCGGATATGGGGTCATTATTTATGAGGCGCTTCATCTTCCCGGAGGAGTCCTTGTTTACGGGATTCCAGAATTCAGACTCCCTAAGAAAATCGTCGGAAAAGAGATTGATGAGGTTCGAAAGCTTGGTGTCAGGATAGAGGTGGATACCATCATCGGAAAAACACTTACAATCGACGAACTTCGCGAAAGTTTCGACGCAATATTCATTGGCATTGGGGCAGGCACACCGCGAATGATGAACATTCCCGGTTCGGACCTGATCGGAATCTACTCATCAAGTGAGTTTCTCACGCGTATCAATCTGATGAAGGGTTTCAGATTTCCCGAATTTGACACCCCGGTCAAGGTGGGACAAAAGATAATTGTTGTCGGGGGCGGAAACGTTGCAATGGATTCTGCAAGAAGCGCACTTAGAATCTCACAATCGGATGTTAAAGTGGTTTATCGCCGGAGTGAAGAACAGATACCAGCCAGAATAGAGGAATATCACCACGCGGTGGAAGAGGGAATAGAATTCCATTGGTTAACGAATCCTGTTGAGTATCTATCCGATGAAGAAGGGGCCATAAAAGCTGTTAAAGTCCAGAAGATGCAACTCGGTGACAAAGATTCCTCCGGTCGCAGAAGACCGGTGCCGATTGAGGGAGCTTATGAAACAATGGAGGCGGATACCGTTATCGAAGCCATCGGCCAGACCCCAAACAAAGTACTGCTTGATACCTTTCAAGATGTCAGGCTCAATAAGAAGGGGAATATTGAAGTTGATGAAAAGACACTCGGTTGTTATCCGGAAACCGACGAGTCTTCCGTGGAGGGTATCTTTGCCGGCGGGGATATTGTAACCGGAGCTGCAACAGTCATTGAGGCAATGGGAGCCGGTAAAAGAGCTGCAGCTTCAATTGACAGATATCTGAAGAGCAGGGTATAAGGGAATAATCAGATGAGTTTATTAATGAATAACTCAGGGGTGATACAGTGATCATAAAAAACTGGTTTACACAAATACGTACGGTTGTGAATCCGGAAACCGATATGGAAGAACTGAAACTCATTTTTGCAAGCGAGGATGTCAATACACTCCCCGTTGTCGACAAGGAAAAAAATTATTACGGACTGATACACTTCAGCGATATAGCCGATGCGGAGGAAACAGAAAACGTGCTCGATTACACGACATCAAAACATCTGTTCATCTTTGATGATTACACAATGGAGGATGTCTCTCTGCTTCTGATGGATAATCATGAGATTGTCATCCCGGTCTTGAACAAAGAGTTGAAATACCTCGGAACCATCACCATCTACGAAATACTTGAATCATTTGCCACCATGCTCTCTTTTGACAAACGAGCCATTTCAATATCATTCAAATTAAGAGATAAACCCGGACAGCTCAAGGCGATTGTGGATATATTTGCTCATGAGAACCTGAATATCATTTCAATTTTCACCTATCCGGATGATGAAGGTCAAAGAACCGTCTTTCTAAAACTTGATTCGACAGATGTTAAGTCTGTTGAGAGGATTCTGGCTGTAAATGAACTGGAACCGGACTATCTGAAACTGAGGAAACTGGTCTGAAAAAGCTGTGACAACTCAGAGAGTAATCAACCGTAAAAAACAGGAGGGAAAACATGAGAGTTGCTATGATTTCATATGAAGTATTCCCCTTTGCAAAAGTGGGCGGGTTGGCCGATGTTATCGGAACCCTTCCGAAATATCTCGAAAGAAACAATCTTGAAGTGGATATATTCATGCCTTATCATAAGATAGTGGATCAGAATGCCATCAAATACGACTACGAGATTGAAAAAATATTCAATTCTTTTGAAGTCCCCTTTGTACAGACAACTGAAAAGGCCAGTCTGTATAAAACGAAACTGCCGGGAACAAACGTGACCTGTTATCTTGTTGGAAGCAGGGAATACTTCTCAACAGAAGAGGTATACGGTGATGGGGAGCCGGCAACACAAGCCATCTTCTTCTCCGCGGCATCCCTTGCATCAATTAAACAGTTGAATAAAAAGTATGATGTGATTCATTCAAATGACTGGCAGACCGGACTTGTTCCGGTTTATCTGAAAAGCCTCTACAAAGATGAGAGCATCTTTCACTCCTCCCTGAGTGTTTATACTATCCACAATCTGGGTTATCAGGGGAGGGTGGCCAGCAGATTCCTCAACTTTGCCGGATTACCACATTATCTGTACAATGTTGATGCACTCGAATTTTACGGGGATATCAACTTCATGAAGGGTGGGATTCTTTTTTCGGATATTATTACGACAGTCAGCCCCACCTACGCACAGGAGATACAGACCGGCAGATTCGGTGAACATCTTGAAGGCGTACTCAGTATCAGAAGCGAATCGCTATATGGCATTCTAAATGGCATTGACTATGAAGTCTTTAACCCTGAAAACAGTGATCTTGTTCCGCATCCTTTTAACAAGAACAATTTAGAGGGGAAAAAGAAGTCTAAAAAGGAGCTCCAGAAGCGAGTTGGCCTCCCCGTTAATGAGGATATACCGGTTATTGGTATTATAACCCGACTGGTGTCTCAAAAGGGTCTTGATATCTTTTCGAAGATTGCCCATCTGTTCTTCTTGCAAAATGTTCAACTCATTCTCCTTGGGACAGGCCAACCCGAGTATGAGAACATGATGAAGGAACTCGGGAAAAAGTATCCGGATAAAGTCTCTGCCAACATTGAGTTTGACATAGAATTGGCGAATCAGATATACATCGGAAGCGACATATTCCTCATGCCGTCAAAGTATGAACCATGCGGCCTGGGCCAGATGTTCAGTCTGCGGATGGGAACCATACCCGTTGTAAGGTTTACAGGGGGGTTGGCCGATACCGTCAGAGAGTTTGACCTTGAAAAACTGACAGGTAATGGTTTCGGCTTCAGGGATTACTCGGAATCTGAATTATTGTATGCCCTTATGAGAGCTCTTTATACCTATCACGACAAAGAAAAATGGGGTAAAATCATGAGCAATGCAATGGAGGATGACCTTTCCTGGGAACGCTCCGCCAAGGAATATCTCTACGTTTATAAAGAGGGAAAAAACAAAAAGGAAAACTTTTAGGAGGTTAGTCAAAATGCCGGAATTAAGAAGAGACCCGGTTACAAACAGATGGGTGATAATAGCCACTGAAAGATCCAAAAGACCTATGGATTTTTCGACCAGGTCGGAAGAATTGAAATCCAATTTCTGCCCTTTTGATTACGGAAACGAATACACTACCCCCCCGGAGATTTTGGCGTTTAGATCGAAAGATTCACAGCCAAACAGCCCGGGGTGGTGGATAAGAGTTGTCCCAAATAAATTTCCCGCTTTAAACGACGATCTGAAGCTGGAAAGATACGGTCATGGCATGTACGATGCCGTAACCGGTTTCGGTCACCATGAGATTGTCATCGAAACACCGGATCATAACGCATCAATCGCAACACTCGAACAGGAACAGGTTGAAGAAGTTGTCTGGGCATATAAGACACGATACAATGCCATTGCAAAGAGTGAGAATATTCGTTATGTCCTGATATTTAAAAATCATAAGAGAGATGCGGGCGCTTCGCTTCACCATGCTCATTCTCAGATCATTGCCACGCCGATCGTTCCCAAGCGGGTACAGGAGGAATTAGACGGTTCGAGGATGCTTTACAAATTCAAGGAGAGATGTGTGTTCTGCGATATTATTTATCAGGAAAGAATGGAAAGCACACGGATCATAGAAGAATCCGATAATTTTATTGCGATCTGCCCATATGCCGCAAGATTTCCCTTTGAGACCTGGATACTGCCGAAAAAGCACAATCATGATTTTGGAAAAATCTCCGAAAAAGAGGTTCCGGGATTTGCGGAGATACTTAAACGTTCTCTTTTAAGGATATATAAATCTCTCGAAAACCCCCCTTTCAATTTCATGCTGCATACCGCACCGGCAACCGGCGATGGAAAGGATTTTTATCACTGGCATCTTGAAATCGTGCCGAGATTAACAAAGATTGCAGGTTTTGAATGGGGTTCCGGATTCTATATCAATCCAACTCCTCCCGAAGATGCTGCAAAATATCTAAGGAGCGTCGAACTGTGAAGGGTGGAGAACTGATCGATTTAGGTTTTAAGACCTATATCGTTAAAAACAGAATCCAGGGCATCTTTTCACCCAGTAATACTGTCATCAGAAAGTTTAAAACCGTTGCGGGAAAAGAACAGATGATACTGAACTTTACGTTCGGTTATGAGACGCAATCGTTCATTATGATGGACAGCGGTCACGTTGTGATGACCACATTGAACATCGAGAAATTCATGGAAAAATATCAGCAAGACACCATCCTGCCCTGAAAATTATAACCCCGGGTGATAACTATTGAGTTATGCAATCGTATATCTGCCGCTCGAACCCGAGATGGCCAAGCAGAAAAATCTACCGTTGAAACTGCCGGTATTGGCAGAGGATCTGCCAATTATAAAAGAAGAGAATACAATCCCTCTCGAGATCATACTCCGGGGGTTGAGAGCTCAATACAGAACGGAGAAGGATAGCTTCTATCGTTCCTATCTCAGATATTTTGTCCTCGAAAAATTCAAACTTGAATTACTGAACGACAATGTTGAGCAGGCCGCTGAATTGTTAGAAGAAGCTTCCCGCTATGGCCGGGATGATTATATCCTTCATCTCTACAAAGGTCTTCTGCTGAAGAAGAAAGGGGAAATGGGTGAGGCTGAAGCTGAGATAAGGCTTGCCTTATCGATGAATCCCGCCTCTCCCATCGCCCCGTTTGAACTCGGGAGACTTCTTGAAGAGAAAGATGATATTGACAGTGCGCTGGATGCCTACACCATGACACTTGAAAGGGACAAGAAGTTTATCCCTGCCTATGTGGCCTGTGGGGATATATTCTTCCGGGTTTCAGATTTTGCTTCCGCTATTTCTTTTTATGAAAAAGTCCTCTCAATTACCAAAGACTTTCTGCCACCCTACGTCAGATTGGGTGTTATATACAACCGCGAACAGAAATTTGATAAGGCCGGAAGCTATTTCGAGAGAGGGCTCAAACGGTTCCCGGATGATTACGAACTGAACTACAACATCGCCTTCACCTATACGCGTCTTTCCAGACTTGACAAAGCTGCAGCCCATTTAAAAAAGGCAATAGAGATATCTCCTGACAAGGCTGCTCCATACAACGAGCTGGGAATCATCTATAAAAACACGGGGCTATACCAAAAAGCCATCTCCACCTTCAAAACGGGGATGGAGATTGAATCATCCAATATATTAAAATGGAATCTCTCCTGGGCTCTGGCGTTAAACGGAGAGTATGATATGGCTTTAAAAGAACTTGACGAACTTGAAGACGATCTGATTGAATCAGCTGATTATCTGAAGGGATTGATCGAGAAGGATATGACGATACAGAAGACAGCATTTTCGATTGAGAAGTTCTCGGACTGGGTACTTGAAGTCTACGGGGAAATAGAACCGGAGCTGAAAGCCCGTCTGTCCTCTCCCTCACATCAGAATAATCTTGAACTAAACCACAGTTTTGATCTCATTCTCCTGCCACTGATAAACGATCTGTTAAAGGTTTATCGCGACTATCCTCTGATGTTGATGAGAGCATTGACGCTTTTCTCCTGTCAGATAGCGGGCTCACAAAAATGGTTGGCCTTTTCAAGGTTTCTGGTGGTTGTTTCCGGCTGGGACACCCCTTTCATGCTGTTGGAGACAGAGAAAGAGGAGCTTGTAGAGACACTGGTGGACATTGACTGGCAACTGACAGAAAGACTTGCAAGACTCGATCGCGATTCATTCAAGGACTATGACGATCTCCTCGAAGAACCTTTGGATATCGGGGATCATAAGAATCTGATGATGCTGATCCTTAATCTGTTATGGATTCAACCCGATGAAGCTGAGATCGGTGAAATTGCCTCCGTATATGATAATGCTAAACCATTGGAGGAATTACTGCTCCAAATTCTGAAAAAGGATTGATCTTATGAATGACAACGCTTCTGACAGAGTAAGAAGTTTCAGTTATCCCAAGACCTTTCTCCTTGGTTTTGGTTTTATGGGAGTCAGTCTCATTTGGGCCATGTACAATGCATTTGTACCAATATTTTTAAAAGGCTTTGCCATCAGCTCAGTTTTAATTGGTTTCATCATGACCTTTGATAATATTCTTGCCGTTATTCTTCAGCCCTACATCGGATTCTTAAGCGATAACACCATGACAAAGATCGGAAAGCGAAAACCCTTCATTCTGATCGGAGCTCCCGTCGGAGCCCTTTTCTTCCTGTTGATCCCATTCGTAAGAGACATCGGCCTCTTCTGGATGCTTGCTGTTATTATTGTGATGAACATCGCAATGGCGATCTTCAGATCACCGGTCATTGCTCTTATGCCGGATATCGTTCCCTCCCTACACAGAAGTAAGGCAAACGGTGTCATTAACTTCATGGGTGGCTTCGGAAGCCTGCTGGCCTTTTTCGTTGGGGGAATCCTCTTTGATATTCAACCCTCCATCCCTTTCATAGCAGCAGCCGGAGCACTTATCATCAGTTCCTCCCTTGTTCTGTTCTTTATAAAAGAGCCCCGGCTCAAACCCGACAGAACGCTCTATGAGGATATTCCAGAGCCTTCCCGCAAGGTCAAAAAACGCGAAAAGGTCGGTTTTTCAGATGCCTTCACTTCACTCTTCAAGGCATTAAGGGATATCTTTACAGGTGAGAACAAAAGTGAACTCTTTATCCTTCTGGCGATCTTTTTCTGGTTTTCCGGATTCGGTACCCTGGAAACCTTTTTTACAATCTATGGAACCCAATATCTTGAAGTGACCCCGGGAAATGCATCAATCGCTTTGGGCCTCTTCTCATTAACGTTTATGATCTTTGCCATTCCGGCGGGGTTTATCGGTAGTAAGGCCGGACGGAAAAAGACAATCATCTCCGGTCTGTTAATCCTGATTATCGCCATTTTTGTTATCAGTATGATTAACATAACAAACGCCCGGAACTATATCAACACATTGGATATCATTCACCTCATCCCCAGAACAAGAGAATTCGGGCTGGTAATGGCGATGCTGATTATTGGCGGAATCGGCTGGGCCTGCATCAACATCAATTCCCTGCCAATGGTGGTTGATATGGTCGAAGAGAACAAAGTCGGTGGACACACCGGACTCTATTATTTCTTCTCAATGATGGCATCGATTGTTGCTCCCCCTCTTGTAGGAGCTGTCATCGATATGTTATCATATCCATCTATGATTAAATTCTCAGTTCTTGCCTTTACAGCAGCTCTTATCTGTGTATTCTTTGTGACAAAAGGAGAGGCAAAGGAGCAGGATACAGTTCATAAACAGAAAGGGATGGCATAAGCATGGTATTGCAAATCATCATTCTCGTTATCGGATTAACCCTCTTGATAAAAGGAGCTGACTGGCTTGTTGACGGCGCCAGCTATCTTGCTGAAAGCCTCGGCGTTTCTCCTCTCTTCATCGGCTTAACCGTTGTTGCCTTTGGCACCAGCGCCCCTGAACTCGCTGTCAGCCTTTCTGCAACGCTTAAAGGATCCGGTTCCATTGCCATTTCAAATGTTATCGGAAGCAACATTGCAAATATCGGTTTAGTCATCGGCTTTACCGCAATGCTTGTTCCACTTGGCATTCAAAGATCAACGGTTAGAAAGGAACTGCCATTCAATATTCTACTCAGCTTTGCCGTCATGGCGATGCTATTAAGGGGAAACCATTATGGCCTTGATCGTTACGATGGTTTCATTCTTTTGATCTTCCTGATCATCTTCTTTGAGTATGCATTTGTAATGGCGAAGAAAGACAGAAGCGAGAAAAAGAAAGCCGGGACGGTTCTGACTGAAACGGACACTGATGAACTGAAAAAAATGAGGATCAAAAATACGTTTTTATTCATCCTGGGTCTTGTCATGGTTGTCGTCGGGTCAAACTTCACCGTGAATTCCGCTTCTGAAATCGCACTTGCATTAGGAGTGAGCGAGGCGTTTATCGGTCTTTCGATGATCGCACTGGGCACATCGCTTCCGGAATTGGTAACCTCCCTTTCTGCTGTGTTCAAAAAGAATGCCGACATCGCCCTGGGTAATATTATCGGCTCAAATATCTTTAATATATGTCTGATCCTGGGTACAACGTCCATTGTCAGCCCGATCAGCGTTGAAGTTGCCCATTATTGGCTGGACATTCTCGTCATGTCCCTTCTTGCTGTGGGATTATTTGTCTTTACCTTAAAAAAGAGTAAAGTAACGAGAACAGAGGGGATTGTATTCTTTTCAACCTATATCGCCTATATCGTTTATATCTCTTTCAGGGGTTGATCCAAACGATTCTGAAAAAAGGACAGAACGTGTTAAGAAGGCAAATCATATCAATAATAATCCTAATCGCTGTCTCTATCTTCATCTTTTTCCACTTTGAAGTGGGAAGAATGATGGTGACAGAATTCAGCTATGCGCAAAAATCTCTGGTTGCTTTCTTAATGATGCTTGTCTTTGTGTTTCTTGTTGACAACACCCGGTTGTTCGTCAAAAGGGACCTGATTCTCGCCAACACTGTCCCCGCAATGCTGATCATTCTCTGGATTGGCCCCTATACAGCAGCCGTTGTCATAACAGTTATCAGTCTCTTCAGGATCAACAATCCACAATCATACAAAAGTCAGACACCCATGATAATAAGGATTTTAAGGCGGGCCTCTGTCTATTTCTTAATGTACACCATTCCCGCTTTCTTCGTCTATACCCCTATGTCTTTTTCGATCAGGCTTTTCTTGTACTTTCTATTGGCAATCGTCATCAATCATTTGATCATGGTTTATTATTTTCCACTCATGACCGGAAAATTTCATATCGATTTAAAGCGGAACACCATCATTTTCTTAGTCGAACTAATACCACCCGTGGCACTTCTGCCGATTTCAAAAGCTATCTATGAGCTTAACATTGCCGGCTATTCCGGGATTGTCAAACTGTATCACATCTTTCCATTTGTTTCCATCATGCTCCTTTTACTCACATGGGCGATCAACAAAACAACAGAGGAAAAGGAAGAGCGTAAAAGACTGATGTACTTTAAGAAGGCCTTAAAGGGAACGCTTTCCGCATTAAAACTGGTGAGATCCACTGAAGATTTCAATCTCATCATGAATAAGGCCACGAGGCTCCTGGCAGAAGTCCTGGGTTATCAAGAAGCGCTCATATCAGTGATCAACAGAAAAGAGCGTAAAATTAAAAGAATCGATTCCTTTGGCATTTCCGATACACAGTTTCGTGAATACAGGGAACAGGAGCTTTCGATAATCGAGATTGACAAATTATTTGACAGAAGATTTGAATTTGCCGGTACTTATTTCATACCAAGCGAAAGCGGCCTTTACAACGAACTGGAACCTGAAAAGGCTCTTATCACTGATAAATCGGAGGAAAAAGACAAATGGCATGATAACGATCTCTTCCTTGTCCCCTTTCTCAACTCTGAAAACCAGCTTATCGGTTATATCTCACTGGATAATCCCAACAATAACATGCGACCTACGGAAGAAGAGGCCGAAATCGCAAGGATCTTCGCCGAACAAATCGGAAGGATGCTTGAAACCTCTGTCAAATATAAAGAAGCCATGGACAAAACAAAAATGGACATGATGACCGGCCTTGCCAATCATACCCATTTCTACGAAATAATCGAACAAATGATTAAAAAGAGCACTTATGAGGACCCATTAAGCCTTGTACTCTTTGATATTGATGATTTCAAACAGTTGAACGATCAGTACGGTCATATCACCGGTGACAACGTGTTGATAACAGTGGCAAAGATTATCAAACACTCAATACCTGAGAATGCTTTGGCGGCCAGATACGGCGGAGAAGAGTTTGCCCTTCTGATGCCGGGAAAGTCCAAATTCAGGGCTGTTGAGATTGCCAATGAGATTATTAAAAAGATCAGAAAGACCCCGATTGAGGGGATCAGCGTCTCGATAAGCGGAGGGGTTTCCACCTGTCCGGAAGACGGTACCCACCATTCATCACTTGTTTCAGCAGCAGACAGTGCCCTTTACATCTCCAAGAAAACCGGAAAAGACAAGGTCACGATGGTTTAGGCATTTTAGGGCTTATGGTATAATTTTACACAAATAAACCCAGAGGGAGTGGAATAATCATGGATTTAAGCAATTATATTCGGGACATAAAAGATTTCCCCAAAGAGGGGATTGTCTTCAAAGACATTACACCCCTGCTGAAGGATCCTTCCGCTTTTAAGGAATCTATTTCAGAGATGGAGAAAATACTGAAAGGAACAGATTTTGACTATATAGTCGGACCTGAGGCCAGAGGGTTTGTCTTCGGCAGTGCCCTGGCAGCGCGAATGGATAAAGGGTTGATACCGGTCAGAAAAGCAGGAAAACTACCGGCTGAAACGCATCAGAAGAAATATGATCTGGAATACGGTTCAGCCTGTCTCGAGATACATAAAGATGCACTCGACAAAGGCGACAAGGTGATTATCATCGATGATCTTCTGGCAACCGGTGGAACCTCACTGGCCATTGCCGAAATGGTGGAGGAAATGGGAGCCATTGTTGAAAAGCTGCTTTTTCTTATAGAACTTGATTTCCTGAAAGGGCGGGACAGGCTTTCAAAGTACAACATAGAGTCCATCATCCATTATTAGAATCGGAGGTAAAATCGTGCTTGATTATGACTTTTCAAATCTGTATCAAAATGCGCTGAATGCAGGAAACTCTGAAGAGGATATTAACCAATATCAAGACTTACTCAAGCAATCATATAACCGGGTGGTTGCCGATAAACCCGGCTTCATCTCAATGCTTGACGATATTAGTTTTGCAAAGAACATTGAAGAATGGGTCAAGGAGAACGTCCATGGCAGATACGATCATTTTGTTGTGCTCGGTATCGGTGGTTCTGCCCTGGGCAACATTGCCCTTCAGAAGTCTCTGAAACCGATCAACTGGAACAGAATGACAAAAGAACAGAGAAAAGGGTTGCCAACGATTGATATCTGGGATAACGTCGATCCGGATTTTATCAGGTCTAACCTCGATGTCATCGATCCCTCAAAGACCCTCTTTAACGTGATTTCAAAGAGCGGTACAACGGCAGAGGCCATGTCAAACTATCTGATTGTAAGAGGGATACTTGAAGAAAGAGGTTTAAAGCCGAAAGATCACTTCGTTTTTACAACCGATCCGGAAAAGGGTGTCCTCAACAAAATAATTGAGAAAGATGGCATACAAAAATGGGAGATTCCACCATCGGTCGGCGGACGATTCAGCGTCCTGACACCGGTCGGTCTTCTATCGGCGGCAGTTGCCGGTATATCGGTTGTCAAGCTTTTAAAGGGGGCAAAAGACACAAGAGACAGGATACTCAACTCGAAACCGGAAAAAGCGCCGGCCTGTGAGATTGCCCTGCATCATTACATATTCGGTGAAAAGAACAAGAAGATTAATGTAATGTTTGCCTATTCCAATGCCCTCTATTTTTGGGCCGACTGGTATCGGCAACTATGGGCCGAGAGCCTCGGTAAGGCTGAAGACAATGGAGGAAAGACCGTTAATTACGGACTGACCCCCGTTAAAGCAATCGGTCCGACCGATCAGCATTCACAGGTTCAACTCTACAATGACGGACCCAATGACAAGGTACTGACCTTTTTAAAGGTTAAGGATTTCAACAATGAAATGCGCATCCCAGGGTATCACAAAGACATTGAGGCCCTGGAATATCTCGGCGGGAAGTCGCTCAACAAACTCATTAATTCAGAACAAAAAGCAACAGCCTATGCGATTAAGAAGCATGATAAACCCAACATGACCATCACCTTTCCAAAGATCGATGAGGAAAATGTTGGAGAATTCATCTTCACCTATGAGTTTGCGACGACTCTGCTTGGGTACATGGCCGATATCAACCCCTTTAATCAACCCGGTGTCGAAGACGGAAAGGTATATACTTATGCATTAATGGGCAGAAAGGGTTTTGGGGATAAGAGAAGAGAGATTGATACTGAAAACTAAAACAGGGAAGTGTTTACTTGAAAGAGCCGAAGATTATTGACAGAACAACTGTAACTGTTCGGGGCGGGGCAGGCGGCAGTGGAACCGTCAGCTTCAGAAGAGAGAAATTTGTTCCAAAAGGCGGACCTGACGGAGGAGATGGCGGGAACGGCGGCCACATCTTTTTCAGAGCTTCAGACAGGGTGAATTCGCTGATTGAATTCAGATATAATCAGCATATCGTTGCCCCGAACGGTGAAAAGGGAAGAGGTTCAAATGAACACGGGGCAAATGGAGAAAATCTTATTGTAGAAGTCCCTGTCGGGACTGTTATAAAAGACAAGATCAACGGAAGCATTATTGCAGACTTGAACAAAAAAGGCAAGACGGCCTGTGTTGCCCGCGGTGGGAAGGGCGGTCGGGGTAATGCGCGATTTGTTAACGCCAAAAAGCAGGCCCCGAGGATTTGTGAAAATGGATATCCGGGTGAAGAAAGACGTCTCCTGCTTGAAATGAAGATGATTGCCGATGTGGGACTGATCGGTTATCCAAGTGTTGGAAAATCAACGCTTATTTCAGTTATCAGTAACGCGAAACCCAAGATAGCAAAATACCATTTCACAACCCTTTCCCCCAATCTCGGTGTCGTCAAATATAAAAACGGGGATTCTTTTCTCGTTGCCGATATCCCCGGGCTGATTGACGGGGCTCACAACGGTGCGGGATTAGGCTATTATTTTCTCAGACATATCGAAAGAACGGCGATATTGGTTCATATGATAGATATCTCTCTTAGCGAGAGACCTGATCCGTTTGAAGATTATGACAATATCCGGCAAGAGTTAATCACTTACAGCGACAAGCTTAAGGAAAAAGAGGAGATCGTTGTCCTCTCAAAGGCCGATGCGTCAATTGATGAAGTAATAGAAGAGACAAAACGGAAATTTGAAGAGATGGACAAAATAGTCTTTGTCATCTCCTCAATCACGAAAAGTGGTATTAATGATTTGTTGGACTACCTGTACAAAAGAGTGGGCAAAGAAAGGTTAAAGCGCATGGAAACTGATTCAGGTGTAACGGAACTGCCGGAGGTTGAACCGGTTGATTTCAAGATACCTGAAAGGATAAGAATTGAGATTGATAAGAAGAATCAGGACGTCTATGAAATAACCGGTGAGCAGGTCTCACAGCTCCTGCAAAAAATAAACATACACACAAGGGACGGCTATGATCTCATCATGCGGATCCTGAAAGCCAGTAAGATGAATACACTTCTTAAAAGAAAAGGGGTTCAAGAAGGCGATACAGTCATTATCGATGATCTGGAATTCGATTATCTGGATGACGAACATTAAAAAATGAAACGGGGGATGACATTGAATAAACAGGATAAAGTATTGTTGAGAATGAGAATGAGCATGCATGACGCTCACTATGCCGGAGAACTTGTGGATGGTGCTCGTATACTACAGTTCTTCGGGGATGCCGCAACCGAACTGTTAATCAGAAATGACGGGGACGAAGGCTTGTTTAAAGCCTATGATAATGTCGAATTCACTGCGCCTGTTTATGCGGGAGATTATCTTGAAATCACCGGTTGGATAGAAAAGAGGGGCAACACCTCCAGAAGAATGAAATTTGAGGCATACAAAGTCATCACGAATGCCGGTATAAAAGAACAGGAAAGTGCATGTGAAGTCCTTGAAAAACCCATTCTGGTCTGTAGAGCCAGCGGAACCTGTGTTGTTCCTATTGATAAACAGAGAAAGCGAAGTCACGTAAAAGATGTGGTTGAGAATGGATGACTTCAAAAAGCTGATCATCACCGCTGCAATATGCGGGGCTGAAGTAACAAGGGATATCAACCCCTATCTGCCGGTGACCCCGGAGGAATTATCAGATGAAGCAAAGAAATGTCACGATGCCGGCGCCACCATCGTCCACCTGCATGTCAGGGATCGTGAGGGAAAACCGACACAAGATGCCGAAATCTTCAAAAAAACCGTTCGATTGATCAGAGAAAAGGCTCCAGGCATGATCGTACAGGTTTCGACCGGCGGAGCAACCTGGATGTCTGCTGAGGAAAGACTACAAAGTCTGGAATCAGAGCCTGATATGGCAACACTTTCAACCGGTACAACCAATTTCGGCCGTGATGTGTTTATGAACAAATACGGGATGATTGAAAGATTTTCCGCCGAAATGCACGAAAGAGGGATAATCCCCGAATTTGAATGCTTTGAGGTTGGTCATGTGAATTTTGCCAATTACCTGATCAAAAAGGGGCTTGTGAATCTTAAGCATTATCATTATGATTTTGTTCTGGGCGTTCCGGGGGCAGCACCGGCAACCGTTGAAACGCTTTCCCTGATGAAAAACATGATCCCCGGGGGAGCCTCATGGTGTGCAGCCGGTGTTGGAAGACACGAGTTGAATATGGCGGCAGTTGCGATTGCCACCGGTGGTCATGTCCGGGTCGGTATGGAGGATAATATCTATATCGAAAAAGGTGTTCTGGCCAAAAGCAACGCAGAACTGGTTGAGAGAGTCGTTAATATCTCAAAGAATCTCAACAGAGAAATTGCAGTCGCTGATGAAGTTCGCAGGTACTTTGGAATCAGCGTTTAATACAACAAAACAGTTAAAGTGAGGCTTAAATGGAAAAGATCATCATAGTGGATTATGGTTCACAATACACACGATTAATTGCAAGAAGAATCAGGGAGAACCATGTGTTTTCCCGTGTTATATCTCCTGAAGAGGCTATCAGTGATTTTGAGGACGTAAAGGGGATCATATTCTCCGGAGGTCCGGACAGTGTCTACGACGCTGAAACCACCGGAATACCTGAGTGGTTCCGGACAATCAAAGGGAAGATACCCGTTTTGGGAATCTGTTACGGCTTCCAGCTCCTTGTATATGCTCTGAAAGGGGTTGTGGAACATACCGGAAGTTCAGAATACGGCAGGACATCCGTCAAACTGATCAATGATCTTCCTCTCTTTAAGGGATGTGGACAGACGTTTACAACCTGGATGAGCCACGGCGACTCCGTCGTTAAACTACCGGCCGGTTTTCGACAGACATCCTGCAGTTATTCTACAGGGGATTCATTGCAAAATGCAGCGTATGAATCGTCCCGGCATGATGGGCTCATTGTGTCCTCTGCTGATAACAGCGCTGAAAAGATATACGGACTGCAGTTTCATCCTGAGGTGAATCACACCGAATTCGGAGAAACCATTATCAGTAATTTCCTTTTTGAAATATGTGAATGTAAAGCCTCATGGAAACTCGAAGATTTTGTGGAAAGACAGATCATTGAGATACGGGATATGCTAAAGGACAGCAAAGTGATAAGCGGTTTCTCAGGCGGTGTCGATTCATCAGTTGCGTCTGTCTTAGTCCATGAAGCTGTCGGAGACAATTTGACCAATATATTCGTTGATCACGGACTGTTGAGAAAGGATGAGGAAAAAGAGGTTCCTGCCGTCTTTAAAAAGGCGTTGGGCCTACGTTTTAAACTCATTGATGCAAGAGATGAATTTCTCGGAAAATTGAACGGCGTCTCAGATCCGGAAGAGAAGCGCAGGATCATCGGGGAAACCTTTATCAGAGTCTTCGAAAGAGAGGCGATGAACGTTAAAAACACAGATTTCCTTGTTCAGGGGACAATATACTCCGACGTTATCGAAAGTGCGGGAACAAAGACCGGTAAGACGGCTAAGATCAAGTCCCATCATAATGTTGGCGGTTTACCGGAGAAAATGGATATGAAACTCATAGAACCACTTCGCTTTCTCTTCAAGGACGAAGTCAGAAAGATCGGTGAGATTTTAGGCATCCCAAAACATATCGTTCATCGCCAGCCTTTTCCCGGACCCGGACTTGCTGTGAGGTGTCCCGGCAAAATAACGCCTGAAAAGATCAGAATATTAAAAGAAGCTGATTATATCTTCCGTGAGGTCCTGAGAGATAATGAATGGCTGGAAAAGGCCTGGCAATCATTTGCCGTCATTCTACCTGTGAGAAGTGTGGGGGTTGTAGGAGACAGACGCTCTTACGGTTACACAATCGCCCTCAGATCCGTTGACAGCGTGGAGGCCATGACAGCCGACTGGTCCCGTTTCCCTCATGATATACTCGATCAGGCATCGCGAAAGATTACCAACTCGATAAAAGAAGTGGGCAGAGTGGTCTATGACATCACGTCTAAACCACCTGCAACAATTGAATGGGAATAAACCTCGAGGTGATTAATTGTCTGTCAGAATGAAAAAAATAAAAGTACCTCTTGATGTTGAAATGGTCTACCTGCTCGGTCAGCACGATACCATACTGAGAAAGGCCCAGGAATATTTTTCCGTTGAGATAAGCATTGTAGAGGATGAGATCTGGATAAGAGGCGATTCTGCAGAGAATATTGCAAACGCGGAAACCTTTTTCCTTGAAATGATATCGGCTCTGGAAAACAAGCACATACCGGATCCAATGGAGATTGAATATCTGCTCTCCCGAAGCAAAGGTGAAGAAACAGAGGTCAAAGATGAGGATAACACGCAAAAGAGGAAAAAAACCTTTAACAACGAAATCAAAGCCAACAAGGTTTTCCTGAAAAAGGCACATGTCAGAGCTAAGACCTCAGGTCAGGCAAAATACTTACAGGCCATGAAGGAAAATGACATGGTATTCTCAATCGGCCCGGCAGGCACCGGCAAGACCTATCTGGCCTGTGCAATGGCCGTCGAGGCCTTAAAAAACGGCGATGTCAAGAGAATCATATTAACAAGACCCGCCGTTGAAGCGGGAGAAAGCCTGGGTTTTTTACCGGGGACCCTGGTCGATAAGGTTGATCCATATCTGAGACCCCTATTCGATGCCATGTACGACATGCTGACACCGGAAAAATTCCAGTTTTTAAAAGAGAAACAAATCATCGAGATAGCACCTCTCGCCTATATGAGAGGCAGAACCTTGAATAACTCATTCATCATCCTTGATGAGGCACAGAACACCACCATTCAGCAGATGAAGATGTTCCTCACGAGAACAGGCTTCTTTTCAAAGGTTGTCGTTACCGGAGATGTAACCCAAATTGATCTCAAAAAAGACCAGAAATCCGGCCTGCTAAACTCGGAGAAGATTTTGAAGAGAATCAACGGTATAGCCTTCACATACCTTGGCAGAAAAGATGTCGTACGGCATCCGCTGGTAAAGGAGATAATCGATGCCTACGAACAGGCAGAAAAAACAGAAGACAAGCAATAAGGTTTCCTTAAAGAAGGGATTTCAAAAGATAGAAGATACCTTTAAAATCCTTTTCACCTCCCGTTTTGAACCATTTCTTGTGGCAATGGCAATGGCGCTTTCCATTGTTATTGTTTTTATGAGTCTGGATCTCAGACGGGCTGTTTTTATGGCCTTTCTCTTTTTGATGCTGGAACTCATCGTCTGCGAGAGCTCTCTTAAGCGGGTACGATTCTTCCAAATCCATTGGCAGTACAGACGAACGTTCTATTTCATCCTCGTGCTTGCCGGTCTCCTGAACATCTTAGCCGCACGCTACATCGGATACGAGTCGGTGGCCCCATTCCTCGGCGTCTCCCTTATCACCGTACTACTCGGAAGGAGGGCCGGCCAGATCTCCAGCATATTCTTTGCTTCAATCGTTATCTTACTCTTTCCGGGCCACACAGCGTTCGGTTTTTATCTGATCGTGACCGGCTATCTGACAGCCCAGCTGACCCGTGGTGTTGACAGAAGGATTGAACTGACACTGCATGCCCTCATCATTTCGGGTATTAAAGCTGTTGGATTCCTGTTGCTGATCGTCTCGAACTACGAGATGTTTTCAATCCAGTCTCTTGTTCTTGTTTCAATCACACCGATTATTTCCACGATTGTCGTGATCGGTATGCTCCCGTATATCGAATGGTTCAGCAGAATTTACTCCAACATTGGCATGCTCGAACTCGGTAATCTCAGTCATCCACTGTTAAACGATCTGATGCATAAGGCCAGCGGGACATACTATCACAGTTTTATGCTCTCAAATCTGTCAGAGGCAGCAGCAGAAAAGATCAACGCCAACCCCATACTGGCCAGAATCGGCGCTTATTTTCATGACATCGGAAAGGCCAAAAAACCATCTTTTTTTACCGAGAACCAGTCAAAAGACAACCCGCATGACCGCATCAATCCCAGTATGAGTTATCTGATTCTTACCGAACATGTCAAATTCGGGGGAGAGCTGGCCAGAAAATACCGCTTACCCATTCTCTTTGAAGACCTTATCTACCAGCATCATGGGACCCGGGTGCAAAAATTCTTCTACAGTAAAGCCAAGAGTGAGGATACGGCAACATCTGATGATCAGTACCGGTATGCCGGACCCAGGCCGCAGTTTAAAGAGGCCGGCATTCTGATGCTTGCCGACTCATGTGAGGCAGCGGTTAAGAGTCTGGAAAATCCGACACCCCAGAAGATCAAGGAACTGGTCCAGGAAATCGTCAACAACATCTACCTTGAAAGGGAGCTTGACGATTCGGGTTTGACCCTGCGTGAGTTAGAAGTCATCATTCAGGAGTTTACAAAGGTCATTGTAAAATCCCAGAGCAAACGGATCAAATATCCCAAAGAGGAAGGCAATAATAATGAAGTGGCCATAACAGGTGAAACAGAAGAGAACAAAATAGAATAGGGGCGATGACAATCGATCATTTTGAATTAATCATCCATATCATCAACGAATACGGCCAAAAAGACGGCATTCATATCGAAAGACTTGAAGATGCAGCCAAAACAGTGCTTCAGAAAGAGCTAAAATCAGGCGTTTTCGTTCTTTCCGTCATACTTGTTTCAGATGAGCGGATCGCCCGGTTGAATCAGCAATACAGAGACATCGACGCTCCCACAGATGTCCTGACTTTTGATACCGGCCTGCACAATTCTGATGAACCATTTGACAGTCATCAACCAATTGAATTGGGAGACATCTTCCTCTCCATGGATACCATAAAACGTCAGGCATCTGATTATAACAATGCATTTGAAGAAGAACTCCTGTACATCCTCATCCATGGACTGCTGCATATCTGCGGCTATGACCACAAGCAAGACGACACACACGGCGAGGAGATGTTTGAGGTCCAGAAGGACTATTTTCAAAACCTGAACCACTGAATCCGTAAGCTGCCTTTCCGTCCTTTCCAACAGCGATATCCAAGCCCGTTCAAATTGTGTTATCGATAATAGTTAATTGTTTAGTCACCGGGACATCAATCACCGGGACAGGTCCCTTGAATATGAATTCGTAATCAAGGGACCTGTCCCGGTGGTTTATTATCCTTCGTTTTTCCTTTCTTACTGAGGAATGTGAAGCATCAAGTAGTCCTCTCCGTGTTTTAACGCTATTGTTACCTCCTTTGGAAAATCAGGCTGTTGACAGGTAGAACGCTACACGGTCTATGATATAGATACACTAAGAAGGAGGTGGGCAGGATGTTTAAAAGAATACCTTCCAGTAAAAAGAAAAACACAGAGACCATAATAAAGGAAAACAGAGATAATCACTTCATGTTTCGCTGTTTATAATTCATAGTTTACCACTCACACTGCCGGGGAAGATAGTCTCCCCGGTTTCTTTTTTTACCAGTTTGAGGTCCCTCTTGCCGGATAGATACCCAACACAATCAATCTGATTCTCTCGATAACAAATTCATCCGTTGAATGGATTAAATACCCCGTGGAGAAATCGTCTCTGTCAATATTCTGCGGATCCTTAACAAAAACCGCTGCTTTGTCTGTTACAACGGCTTTCGGCCTCTTGTAAAACAACTCATATTCTTCAAAATCTCTCGTCTTTTTCAAACGAACAATGGCGTTGTTCAGAATCCGGTACCGAATATCCCCTTCATTAAAAGCATTTGCCTCGTAACGCCATTTCATCCTCATAAACATATCCTGATGCATTGGATAGCCATCATTGCCCGGTTCATCGGAAGGCCCCGGTTCTTTTGAAACAACGGGAAGTTCAAGATGCCTCAAAAGGGTCTGATCCACCTCTTTATCTTCAAGCAGGATCCCGGGATACTGTTCGCGCCGTCTAAGGGCCTCCATCAAACGGTCGTCGATACCATGTTTTGCACTCAAGACGGGAAATATACCACCCGAAATCAGCCCCTGAGCTATCCGCATGATAACTTGCGCACTTCTGAAAGAAGCATTTGAGTAGAAAGGGGCGATATCCTCCTCGAAACGATATTCAGAAGAACGAAGATCCTCCGGAAAGAGTTGTGTATAACCAATAACACAGGCATCTGCCCCTGCCTTTGCTGCTTGAGTCGACAGCCAGGCTCCGTACTCAAACAACAGCTGATAATTACTTATACAGCCCAGTGTGAACGGCGAAATATCCTCAAGAATCTCGGGATACTCCGGATAATAGATACGGTAATCAAAAGAGGTCTCAACTATCTCAGACCGGGCCGATGATATCATCAAAAAGCTGAGCAAGAGCGTAATAAGCACCTTCATGGTTGTTATCCTTTTCCGTGATACTGTCAGCATTCTCCTTGAGTTTCGGAGTGGCATTCTGCATTGCAATTGAATAGTTCACCACCTCAAAGGCAAAGACATCGTTGTCTCCATCTCCTATCATCATCGTTTCATTCAAATTGAAGTTCATGTAATCGGCTAATTCTTCAAGGGCAATTCCCTTGTTAGTTGCCTTCGGTATAAAATCGAGATAGATTGAGAAAGATTTGAAGATATTGACTTTGTCGCTAAATTTCTCGATACCGGTTTTTTCAACCTCTTCAAGAATCTCCGGCTCTCCTATCGCTAAAATCTTAACAGGTGCATCTTTCCTGTCAATGAACTCGATCAAGTCGTCCACAATAACATAATCCATCCCCGAGTGAATGGAATAATTTCGGATTTCGTCGTTATCAACCTCTGAAATAAGCCGGTCATCTACATAGATATGGCCGTGGACATTGTTTTTTCTTAAGAATCTGATGATCTCCTTTGATGTCCGGGGATCGATCTGATGATGGATAACCGGTTCCGCTTGTCCGGGAATGATGACCATACTGCCGTTGTAGCTTATGATGGGGAAATTCCGGCCGGGAAAGAATTCCCTGATGATCTTCACAGTTGAACCGTGCATTCGTCCGGTGCAGAATATGATTCTTTTTCCGGCGTCTGCCAGCTTATTGATGGCCCTGACGGTGTTCCCGGATAAGACAAGGTTATCATCAATCACTGTGCCGTCTATATCGAGTACGATATTCTCAAATGGCAAGTTCTTTCGACCTCTCTTTCAAAATCTCTTAGAATGGTTTCGGAGTCCAAGCCGGCATCGATGAGTAATTCCTGCCGTTTACCGTGCGGAACAAATCCGTCGATTCCATAGCTCTTGAAGAAATCTATTTCATGCCTGTAATGTTTGTTGAGATAAGACAACAGAAACTGCCCGAACCCGCCTTTCAACATCCCCTCTTCAATGGTCATGACAAGCTTCTTTTTTTTCGGATATTGATTCTGCCGTCTCCTGAAAAGACCTGATATCAGTTCAATATCCAGAGGCTTGATTGACGAGACATTGATGACTGTAACACTTGTTTCAAGTGACTGCGCAATCTCTTTGGCAACATGAAACATCGTTCCCACCGCGAACACAATGATCTCCCGATCATCCCCCGCTTCTGAAGAAAAGAGCTGTTTGTCCCATTTGAAGGGATTGAACTCCGGGGTCTCCTCTATCATCTCATCAATGGAATCATACCCGAGGATCTCCTTTTCCCTGGGATATCTGATGAACGTTGGGTGTTTGACATGCCAACCCTTTTCCAAAAGGTATTTCAGTATACCGATCATCGTCGTGATACTGTCCGGGGCCAGTAAATGAAGTCCGGGAATACTCAGCAGGAAGGCAATATCGAATGTTCCGTGATGAGTCGGCCCGTCCTCACCAACAATCCCCGCTCTGTCAAGACCCACAAGGACCGGAATTTTCTGTAAAGCGACATCATGGATGATCTGGTCATAGGCCCTCTGGGCAAAGGTTGAATAAACCGCGAAAACCGGATGAAGTCCTTTCAATGAAAGTGCGCCTGCAAAAGTCATACAGGACTGTTCCGTTATCCCGAGATCGAAGAATCTCTCAGGGTGTTTGATTCTGAAGTGTTTTAACCCTGTTCCATCTTCCATTGCAGCGGTTATTGCGACAAGTTTTGGGTCAGAATCCGCATATCGTGAAACTGTATACCCAAAAGCATCACTGTAGCCGATGAAATCGGGCATCTTCTCTACATAACACGTTGCGGGTTCTGTTGGACCGACACCGTGAAATTCCGTGGGTTCTCTCTCGGCATACTCTATACCGCGTCCTTTTTTTGTTTGAACGTGAAGTATGACGGGTTTTTCATGATATCTGTGCAGATTGTCCAGCACTTTCGTCATTAATTCCATATCATGCCCGTCAACGGGACCGATGTATTTGAAACCCATATTCTCAAAGATGTTTTTGGGAATTAGATTGTGTCTCATGTTATCTTTGATCCATTCAAGAACCACTTCCAAACCTGTCAAATGAGTGGTTTTGAGAAATTGCTTCAGCTGTTTTTTAAAGGCGTTGTAGCCCTTTGCAGTTCGTATCAGTGAAAAATTATTGGCAAATGAGCCGACGTTGTCTGAAATGGCCATACCGTTATCGTTGATGATGATCTTGAGTTTGCTTTTCTGGGCAGCTACCTGATTCAAGGCTTCAAGAGCATTGCCCGAGGTCAGTGCGCCATCCCCGATAACGGCGATGACTTCCCCGGGTTCTCTCGAGATTTGCTTGGCCTGCTCATATCCGAGTGCCGCTGCTATTGAAGTTCCGACATGCCCTGCGCCAAATGCATCGTATCGGCTTTCATTGATATTGGTATAACCACTGATGCCGTTTTTTGTTCTTAATGTATTAAAATCGCTGTACCGGTCCGTGAGGATCTTATGAGTATACGTCTGATGTCCCGTATCCCAGACAAGGACATCTCTTTTCGGGAAATCAAATATTTTGAAGAGAGACAACGTCAGTTCAACCGTGCCAAGATTAGAGGCAAGATGTCCGCCATTCCTGTTCACCGTCTGCACAATTGCCTCTCTTATCTCCGAGGCCAGTTCAGTCATATCTTCAGGAGACATTGATTTCAGCTTTTCTGTAAGGATTCCCGGGCTTTCAAGAAATTTCCTCTTCATCGTCAATCTCCCCCTTAATCTCATCTATCTTAACCCTGGCACTGTTAACCTTCTTCTTTGCCGTTTTATACAGATCGACTGCTTTCTGATATTCTGCCATTGATTCTTCCAGGGGCAGTTCCTCATTTTCCAGTTTTTTCACGATTTCTTCAATTTCTCCAATCAGTTCTTCAATTGTTTTTTTGTTGTTTTGCACTACATCTCCCCCTTACTTCAATGGTCCGTCAACTTTTTTTTATCAACCTGCTTTGCTTCTGATTTTACCGTTCCATCCTTCATAATGATCTCAAAGAGGTCTCCCGGTTTAATTGTCAGAACGCTTTTGAGTATTTCGCCTTCCTTTTCAACCCTTGCGTACCCCTTCTCGAGATACCTGTCAGGGCTGTTGGCGGTGAGCCGGCCCTGTAGCGAATCCAAACTTGACCTCAGCAAAGACAGCTTTGATGATAACGGTTGTTTTCTTAGAAAATCACCGATACTGTCAATTTTGTACTGT
>Ga0209948_1000091_pt1 | contig 24810 bp, 18 predicted proteins | sample SalPonR2_C_D2_MG_FD_185709 | JGI IMG/M metagenome (GOLD analysis project Ga0209948, IMG submission 185709) | Salt pond soil microbial communities from South San Francisco under conditions of wetland restoration - Salt Pond MetaG R2_C_D2_MG... ... | reverse complement strand
GTGGATGCTGCGGTAAACGGACTTGAAAACAGGGCGGCCCGACTGGTTGTTGTTGGCTATGCATTTCTCATTATGCTGCAGGTGGTGGTTAATGTCGGTGTTGTAACCGGGTTGCTCCCTCCCACTGGTGTGACACTCCCCTTTGTCAGTTACGGCGGAAGCTCGGTTCTCGCCTTTCTCGCCGGCTTCGGTTTTGTTATCAGTGCCCTGAACAGTGATGAGTCCGATGAAACAGCCTCTTCAGAGTAATAATATTGTAATGACAAATAAAAAGTGAAGGATGATTGAATGTCTTATAAACAAGCAAGAGAACTGGTCTATAACTATGAACAAAAAACGGTGGCAAGGGTCGGTGTTCAATACGATGAACTCCTTTCCTCTATCAGCCCTTCTGTTCGCCAGCAGGGGATTCAGGGTCTGATCAAATACAATCTTCAGTCAGAGAAAGTTGATACCCTGCTCGAGGATCCCCATCCAGGTGTCAGAAAGGCTGCAGTAAAATATTTTAGGGAAAATGGTGTTGGAGAGGATTATAAAAAGATCGTACCACTTCTCACGGATCCGGAGGAAAGTGTAAAGGAAGAGACCATTCAAACCATATACTGGCTGACCACTGAATTTGATCTGCGCCCGCTTCTCAGGGATAAATCACCAAAGGTAAGACTGGCTACTCTAACAGTTCTCCAGGAGGAGATTGAGGAGGAACACCTCGATCCCCTTCTCAACGATTTAAATCCGGATGTGAGCAGACTGGCAAAGAAGATAAAGATACACAGGACATCTGATGTCGAGTATTTAAGATCTGTGGTGAACGGGGACGACAAGGCAGCATTAAAGAAACTGGCCCTCATCCGGCTTATTCCGCTTGAATCGAAATATGTGTATGAAAAACTCCGGGAGTTTCTTCAGGATAAGACACAATTCAACGACCGTGAAAGAAAATCATTCACCGCTGTTGTGAAAGATCTGCCACTTGAGATTGCTGAAAAGGTTGTCAATGAGCAGGTCGAAGAGATTCAGGATGAAGTTCTGCTGCCAAAATTCCTGGTTCCGTATGCGAAAATCAATGAGGAATCCCCCTCCCGTGCCATTAGTGCAATCGAAAAATGCTTCACTTCGAAGGATTCAAAGGTGCGTGAGTTTTCTGTGAAGGCATTGGGAAAACTGGGCGAACCGACAACGGCGGATGCCTTGAGGGAAATGGTCAATGATGAGGAGGAAAGAGTGAGAGCGGCTGCCGTGGATGCACTGAGTAAAATGCTGGATTACAACCTGACGGAAAGGATTGCCGAGCTTCTTGAGGATCACAGTAAATATGTTCGTAAGAGTGCGGTTAAGGCCATTGGAAAACTGAAGATGGAGGACTATTTCAGCGCAGTTGTTGAGATTATCAAAAATACCAAGGAGGATGACTCGCTACGAAAAGAGGCATTGAAAATATCAGGACGGCTTAAGATTGAGGATGCTGTCATGGTCATCAGAGGCATATTGAACAACGATGCCGAGGATTTTGAAATGAAGTCCCTTGCGGCCAGGACGCTGCTAAGGATTTCGCCTGAAGCGGTCATTGATTTTCTTCAATAAGAACCTGCCCCGATGAATCAACTCATCTCCAGGTTCTTAGGCGTTATATCAGAAGATTGCCAGGTCAAATTCTTTCTTGAGCGGTCTGACCTTGACAAATTTTTCGGGGAATTTCTTGATTGAGAAACTGGTGGTGAATTTCAGGAGCTTGAATTCATCATCGTCTATACCGAACTCGATACCGGTCTCATTTTCCCAGCAATGCAGATCCTTTTTCAGGCTGATATCCAGTTTTTCGAATCTGCTCTGTGTTGTATCATAAGTCGTGTTGATTCCGGTTTGAAAGCCAGAAATGTTTAGGCCGAATCCGAATGTCAGATCTTTATTCTTAAGCTTGTACTCTGTATCCATTGACAGTTTTACACCATCTATTTCAACATCAAATTCGTTTTTTATCCGGTTCAGCCGTTCATCTTCCTCGTTGTTGGGGAGGATTTCAAATTCAAAGCTGTCCGTTATCTTATCGATTCCCCCGAGATCGACGACGGTTACGCCCATCTCGTTCTTAATGTAGTCTATCTTCTTCTCTTCCTCCGTTTGCGGGTAGATTTTCAGGGTGAGTTTTTCAGTGAATTTACGAACGGGGCCGATATCTTCAAGGGTCAGGTAATTGTTGTTGGTCACTTTGTTGAGTTTTAACCGGTCTCCTTCCTCATCATGCTCAAAGACCATATCAAAAGTCGATCCAATCTTTTTAAGGGTATTAAAGGGACCAAAACTGATATCGAGATTATCGATGACTTTGTTCACAGCCACGTCTTTATCGTATAGATACACAAATTCTGTTTGATTATCAACAAATTGGCTGTTCAACCCGAATTTGTATTCAGTTGACAAAAAATCCAGGTTCTTCGCATTAATCACACTCTTGGTGTTCAACGACAGGTCGGTGTCAATGATGTCTATCTTGGTCTTTGACGTCAGTTTGGGGTTCGATAATTTATCTTCCTCCTTGTTGAAGTCGTACGATGTACTCAAACCGAAGGTGGTAAATAACCAGTCCACATCAAGCGTGGTGTTATAGGAGAGTGTGTTCTTCTCCTTGGTGTATTTGTCAAATCGAGAGGTATTTCCGTCTGATTTCAGGAACACGTAATCATGAGTCAACGTGTTTTTCCATATGACGAAATTAATATTAGCGCTGGTCTTGACATGCTCGGCGTATCGCCAGGCCGTCTCATCCTCCCAGTCCTCTAAAAACCCCAGATAATTGGTGTACTGGGTATGCAATCCAAAATACTCATCCCAGTCAAATCCGATTTCGGGGAACTGCATCGTGTTATTGAAAAAGAGGTCATCCTTGAAGGCCTCGTTATTTGGATCTTTAAAGGCGTAGTTTAATTTGGTGTTCATGCCCTGGAGGAGTTTAACATCCCTTATTATGACTTCGGAGTAGTCCGTTGAGAAACCGTATCCCCCATTGAAATTAAGGGTCTTCAATGCCTCGGAAAGTGAGACGGAGGCATCTGTTGTTGTGTTGGCGTTGAAATTCAGTTTGTTCAACGACAGTTTGACCGGGTATATTTCCGGGAAGAGTCCGAATGTCATCTTACCGACTGAAAAACTTGGCAGTACATATTTGTTAGTTTTTTCCTTGTTGTTTCTAACCTCTTTAACACCGGTTGAAAAAGAAAAGTTGCTGTCACCGACCGGTCCTTTCAGACCAACTTCCCAGTTTGAATCCCGCTTGGTGATTTCATTGTCAACCCTTGTCTGATTGTTCCTCAACGAATAGAGGGCCTCAAAGCCAGAGTCCCACTTCTTTTTAATATCGAACTTCAGCTCGTGAGACCGATCCTCAAAGGCCTCGCCGCTCTTTTGCAGCGCATAAAAATAGACTTCTGTTTTTCCGTCCGGCAGTGTAAATTTGTTCTCCGCCCCTATTGTATTGCCTTTTTTATCGCCGTCACCAACTGTGTCAAAGAAGACCGACCCGATCTCATCGCCTTTTGAATAATAGTTGAATCTGAGATGGGTTTGAATACCGCCTTCGCCTGTGTATGTGAATGAGGATTCTACAGGCTGGGCCTTACGCTCAAGTGAGGCAAAGTAGACCGGATATGGCAGAAGGGGGATGTCATAAACGTACATCAGGAGATCGTAAGCGATGATCTCGTTGCTTTCTTTGACCACGATATAATTAGCCTGGAATCTGTAATGAGGCGGTACTCGATCGCAGGTTGTCAGATAGCCTGCATGGGCTTCTGTGACACTTTTTTCATCAAAGATTTTACTACGGCTCTTGTCTGCCGCCATGACCAGGGGATTCTTTTTCCCTTTCTCGTTTTTTGCAGAGTAGGTACCGCGAAGCTCATATAAAAAATAAGCCTCTTCCTTGACGTAAGCCTTTAAGGACTTTGCTGTGAACTCCTCTTTTTCCTTGTAAAGTCTAACCGGTTCTTCATCGGATGATTCAGCAAGAAAATAATCGATGGTATCCTCGTTGATGAAGATTGCCGTAACCGTTGGGGCCTCAATCCTTAGATCCTCATAGTTGATAACCACATCGTGGCTGAAAATGACCTTTTTTTCATCTTTGACAAATTCGAAATTTCCCGCTTTGATATCCACAGCAACTTCGTCAGGTCCCGGTTCATAGGGATCTTTCTCCGGGATAGTTGTGTCCTGTGAAAAACCGGTGTTAATAGCTATTATCAATATAAAAAAAATAAACAGGGAATGGCAAATCCTTCTTTTCATAATTCCCCCTGGGTTAAGATATTACAACATATAGGCAGAGACGCACTGTTGTGCGTCATCTACCTTTTAAAAATGGGATGATTAAAACTGAAGGGTGGTTTAACTTTCCTCCTCCAGCTCTTTCTTTCTCTCCTCTATGATCTTTTCCTGAACATTTGACGGTACTTCAGCGTAACCACTCATCTTCATGGTGAAAAAGCCCTTACCACTTGTTATTGAGCTTAACTGATTGGAAAAATCCAGCATTTCCGCATAGGGGACCTGTGCCTTAACGATCTGATAACCCTTTGCCCCCTGATCCATTCCCATCGGGCGGCCTCGTCTGGACGTTATTTCTCCCATGACATCACCGGCATTTTCCTCCGGCACATGAACCTCAACATCCATGATTGGTTCAAGCAGGACCGGTTTTGCAGACTGCATTCCCTTTTTGAATGCCTGTCTGGCGGCGATCTGGAATGCCATATCAGATGAATCCACGTCATGATACGATCCGTCGTAGAGCTCGACCTGAAGATCAACTACCGGATAGGAGGCAAGAACGCCCTTTTTCATTGCCTCGACAACGCCTTTTTCAACTGAGGGGATGTAATTGTTGGGAACGGCTCCCCCGAATATCGATTCTTCAAAGTGAAAGCCCTCTCCCCTGTTTCTGGGGCTCAGTTTGATCTTGACATGACCGTACTGCCCGTGGCCACCTGATTGTTTTTTGTGTTTATACTCTGTATCCGCTGTTGATTTGATGGTCTCACGGTAGGCGATCTTGGGTTTGCCGACCTCGACATCAACTTTAAAGAGCTTTTTCAACTTTTCTATCATGACGTTGAGATGCGAAGAACCGAGTCCCGATATAATCGTGTCATTTGTCTCTGCGTCGTGTTCCCAGCTGAATGTGGGATCCGATTCGGTTAATCTTGAAAGTCCATTGGAGATCTTGTCGATATCCCCCTTGGATTTGGGATGAACTGATTTTGAAAGCATAGGTTCAGGATATTCCATTGCATCCACCATGAGTTTTCTGCCGGCGTTACAAAGGGTATCGCCTACGGCACTTTCTTTCAACTTCGGGATACTGATAATATCTCCGAGTTCTGCTGTTCCAACCTCTTCCTGTTCTTTTCCGGTAACGTGATAGATGTGTGAGGCCTTTTCGTTTGTCCCTTTGTTGGCATTGACAAAAGCATTCCCCGCTGAGATAGAACCCGAGAGTATCTTGACAAATGACTGTTTGCCGATAAACGGATCAACTGCTGCTTTAAAGATATAGCCAACAAACGGTGCATCCTTTTCAGGTTCGAGGGAATACTCTTTTTCACCCTCTACCATCTTCGTTTCAACGGCAGACCTTTCCATGGGGCTGGTTCCTGTTGATGTCAACAGTTCGATCAGCATATCCGCCCCGATGACTTTTTCAGCCGAACCACACAACATTGGTACAATTTCACCGTTTTTATAGGCCTTTTTCATCGCTCTTGCGAGTGTGGGGCCGTCAATCTCCTCGCCTCCGAGGTATTTCTCCATTAATTCTTCATCTGTTTCAACAATATCCTCGATCAGAGCGGTTCTGAGCTCTTCAACTCTCTCGCTCATGCCGGCCGGAATATCCGTTTTTTCCTTTTTTCCGGAACCGTCTTTCGAATACTTGTAAGCACAGTTGTTCAGCAGGTCAACGATCCCCTCGAAGGAGTCTTCTTTTCCAATCGGGAGATACACAGGGGTGATGTTCTTATCAAATTGCTCGTTTAATTCACTGAGCAATGCATCAAAGTCCGCCCGTTCCTTGTCCATATGATTGGCAAATACCATGAGGGGTTTATTCTGTTCCTCTGCCTGACGCCAGGTCCTCTCTGTCTGCACTTCAATCCCGGCTGATGCGTTGACAACCGAAACGACATTTTCACTTGCGAATATTCCCGAGATGACCTCACTGATGAAATCACCGAACCCGGGGGTGTCGATCGCAATGAACTCATAACCATCGCTTTCAAAAGTCCCCAAACCCACAGAAAGGGTTGTTCCCTTTTCCTTTTCCAGCGGGTCGTAGTTTAAAGTCTCCCCGATTTTATCGATCTTTCCGGAAACCTTTAACATTGCTTCTACCAAACTGCTCTTACCGGAACCGTTATGTCCAATAAAGGATACGGTTCTTCGTTTTTCTACCGGTATACCCAAAACAAGCACCTCCAAATAATCTATTTTTTGTTAAATCCGGTCTATTTTAAGGGTATGGTATTTTAACAGACCTGATATGATGACCTCTGTTTCTATTTGTTCCTCTCAATGATAATACCCACCGGGATATTGGGTTCTCCGCCCGAGGGATAGTTAACGACACGGTTGCCGATGACCATTGTTGATGATGAGCCCCCATCAAAGCACATAGCATCGGTAAACCCCTTCTTCAACAGGAAGTTTGCGAGTTCTTCATAAGTCAGACCGGAGCTCTCGGACTGGTATCCGTCAATCACCATCAGGACAATCCTGTCCGGAGAGAGGGCTAATACGGTTCTCGGGGTCTTGCCTGTGATGATCTTCTGACCGTAGGTTGATTTAATCCCTTCGAGGCCTTCAACAAGCTTTCCACCCATAATAATGGGGGGGCCGCCTTCGATGGCGTCTTCTATCTCATAGGGGAACCCCGGTATCTTCAGTTCAACATCCACCACATCCCCGTTCTTGATGAACTTCGCAATATCGGCGGGAGAAAACATCACGACCATCCCCCCTTTTGGAACCCTGGGGGTATAGCTCTTTGATATGACCTGAGAGTCCGATATGACAACATATTCTCTGTTGGCCATCTGGGGAACCGTCTTACCGAATTTATCGGTGTAAACAATGACATCCCCGTTTTTACTGAATTTATTAATCCCCTTAACGAGGAAGAGCGAACCACCCAGTCTGATGTGAATCTCTGTATCGATTTCAAGGATATAATAACCGTTGTCTTTTGTCCGAACAAATAATGGCCTGGGATAATAAAACGGTTCTGATTCTATCTCTCCACTCTTAATAAGAAGACCCACAGGCAGATTTGTTGTGGGATCGAAATAAGAGCCGTTTACGCCACCTATCGCCAGGTTTCTCCTGACCATGGTGCTCAGTTTTTCCCTTGTTCCGAGCCCGTTACGCGATATTTCAGGTGTCAGATGCACGTCTGCTTTTTCAGTGTCTATCTCTATATAGGAAACCCTCAACCTGGAATGACCGAATTTCTCTCTTTTACGATACCACTGAATACCGGGACTTAATACCTCAATCTCTTCAAGATACGGATCAACATGAGAAAAATAAATAGAGACCCGCTTATCCTCTTTCATAATTCGATAATCGACCGGTACGTTGAAATCCAGATTGAACTTCACAAAAAAGTCATCACTTCTTTCCAATATTAACCCTCTGATTAAGGAGTCGGAAGCATCAGCTGGAAATACAGTGATTTCAGCCTCTTTTCCTTTTGTGTTGACCTTTATGATGTCGTCTACACTGAAAAAAGAAGAGGAAAAATCCAGATGAACCGTTCTAAGGTTCATCACAGCGTTTTCCAGTTTGATTATATCTTCTTGTTTATAGGCGTAATACCGGTTCAACGATGTGATGCCGTCGCCCTTCATAAAATCGAATCCCAGGAAATCAAAGGCTGGTTCTGAGGCCAGGTACAATGTGTTCGATTCATTTATTACTGTGCCCTCAACCGGTGTCATAAAGTTTTTTAACAGTCCTCTGACCGGATCGATGACAAGTGTGTCACCTGTCGTCTCATTGATCAGATAGGCCTTTTTTGAATCGGGAAATGAAGTTACTCCCGCTCCGAATTCCCGGAGTGATTCGACGGATATCATCAGTTTACCACTGTTCATTATGATGTCGGGCTCCCTGAATCTGATGTAATTTGCATCCGGCTGTATATAATACAATTCCTGCGCTATGACAGCACAGGAAATAAACATTAAAATCCCCAGGACTATCTTTTTTAAGGTAATCAAAGTTATAGTACCCCCATATCCTTTTTAAAACCTCTTCATTTTATCATATCACTTGATTATATCAAATATCAAATCTTTTTTGACCCATTTATCTGTTTGTTCTATCACAATGGCATCTTCGAGGATCTCCAGAGCTCTTTCCAATTTTTCCCCCGAATTGTAATAAATCGTCAGCAAACCTTCTCCCCGCTGAACTTTATCCCCGATTTTCTTCTTAAAATCGAATCCCACGGCAAAATCCAGCTGGTCTCCTTTTTTTGCTCTGCCTGCGCCGAGCGTCATGGCGGCAACGCCGATCTTTTCAGTATCAAATCCTGTTATAATACCGCTTTTACCGGCTTTGTATTCATCCTGTCGTGTCTCTTTGATTAAAGTTGCCGGATGGTCAATAAATTCTGTGCTGCCCCCCTGTGCTGAAATAAATTCGCGAAACTTTTCTAATGCTGTGCCGGAGGAGAGTGAATCCTCTAGTCTTTTTTCAGCTTCCGTTTCATCAATATCGAGTGCAAAGATAAGCATCTGTTTTCCCAGCTCAATACAGAGTTCTGTGAAATCACTCGGTCCCTGATTTTGAAGTGTTTCAAGCGCCTCGATGACCTCCAGTGCATTGCCGACTTTATTACCAAGGGGCTGATCCATATTCGTTATGACACCACATGCCTGATGTCCCGAACTGCCAGCGATCTCAACCATTGTCTTTGCAAGCTCTCTGGCTGATTCAAGGTCTTTCATAAATGCCCCGGATCCGACTTTGATGTCAAGAACGAACGCATCTGCACCTGAGGCCAGTTTTTTGCTCATGATACTCGAAGCAATGAGTGAGAGTTCGTCAACTGTTGCGGTTACGTCTCTCAGGGCGTAGATCTTCTTATCAGCCGGAACGAGATTAGCCGTCTGACCTGCTATGGCAACCCCGATATCATTGACTTGTTTGATCCATTCTTCATTTGACATAGAAGTCCTAAAACCCGGAATGGCTTCCAGTTTGTCAATTGTACCTCCTGTGTGGCCCAGCCCTCTGCCCGAGAGTTTAGCGACTTTTGCACCACAGGCGGCGACCATCGGGGCAAGCGACAGCGTTGTTTTATCCCCGACGCCCCCGGTGGAATGCTTGTCAACCTTTCTGCCCTTGATGGCATCAAGGTTGATGGTATCGCCGGAATAGCGCATACACTCGGTCAAACCCGCAGTCTCCCTGTGATTCAGGTGTCTGAAGTAAACGGCCATCAGGAAAGCTGCCATTTGATAGTCTGCAATGTCTCCTCTGACATATCCGTTGATCAAAAAACTGATTTCCTCATTGTTCAGAACCTCTCCGTTCCTCTTCTTTAATATCAGATCATAGGCGCGCATTATTATTCACCTCATTTAGTTGTTTTCTTTTTTCCAGGATTCTCATCATTCTAATATCATCTATGATGTCTTCATTATGCCATTCTTCAAGCAATCTTTCATCTATGGATTCGGAAACAGGGCTGAAAGTGAGTCGGTGAAAAGGCAGCGGTCCGTTTCTCTTAATGGCTTCCCGGTGTTCTTTCGTACCATAACCCTTATGTCTTTCAAAACCGTATTCTCTGAACCTTTCCCCGGCCTTTATCAGCAGTCTGTCTCTGTAGACTTTGGCGATATTGGATGCAAGGGATATTCTGATTGATTTTGAATCCCCTTTGACCGTTTGAATATTGGGAAAGGCCAGTTTAAGGGACTTACCGTCAACAATGGCCATGGAAAACGGGATATTCAGCTGTTCAACGGCTCTCTGCATAGCCATGGCGGTCGCATTCAGGATATTACAGCGATCAATATCCGCCTGGCTCGCTAAACCAATGCCAAAAGAGATGGAAGTCTCTTGAATGAAATCGAAAACCGTCTCTCTCTTTTTACGGGACAGTTTTTTACTGTCATCCAAAAACGGTAAATCGTCCATGATTTGATCCTCGACCGTTTTTCCATTCAGTGTTCTGCTGTCCGCCGGGTCAAGAAAGACTGCTGCTGCGACGACCGGTCCGGCCAGCGGGCCTCTTCCGGCCTCATCGATTCCAATAATCGTGTCGTAACGGTTGATCAGATCTCTGTCAAATAAGCCATCCATAAAAAAACACCCTGTCCATGAATAATAACAGAATCAGAGCGGAAAAAAAAGAAAGCAGGTAGATCAAATCCCGAATACCCAGTCTGAGTCTGTTGTATTTAATTCTCAACGGTTTTCCCCGCTCATCCATATAGCCTCTGTAACATCTCACATCCATTGCCAGAGCAAGTTCATCAGCCCGTTTAAAAGTGCTTACAAGCAACGGAATGATGATCGGTAAAAAAGATTTGATCCGTCTGATCAACCCGCCGCTATCAAATCTGGTGCCTCTCGATTTTTGAGCTTTAATGATCTCATTGACTTCCATTGAGATCACCGGAATAAACCTGATGGCAATTGTCATGATCATGGCAATCTCATGAGCTGTTTCCGGTGGAATAAAGATGAATCGTAACAGACTCTCGACGGCATCTGCTATCTTGAGCGGCGAGGTTGTTGACGTAAAAACCAGAGACAGAACAATGAGCAACAATAAACGGCTTGATACCTTAATTGAGTTGAACATTCCAATATCTGTGATCGTTATCGGTCCCATTGAAAAAAGGATCTTACCGGTTCCACCGAACATCTGAAAGATGAACGCCAATAAGAGGAGTATCCATATACTTTTCAATGATCTCAGTAGCAAAACAACACCGATCCTTGAGAGCATAAACAAAACGGCAATCAATACTGCAAAAAGGGCGATTGAGCATAATGTCTGGAGTAGGAACAGGATGATTATACCGGCCAGGGTTGTAACGATCTTGATCCTCGGGTCTATCGTGTGTGTCGGTGATTCGACCGGTACATATCGACCGAGGACAAACTCAAGGTTCATGACTTTGCTCCAGAAGGACAATTGCCTGTGCGCTGATACCCTTACCCTCACCCTCAAACCCGAGATGATCAGTTGTGGTTGCCTTAACACTAACCGACTCGACCGGTACACAGAGCGTTTTGGCAATCTTCACGCACATGGGATGAATATAGCGGCTCAAACGGGGACGCTGTGCCACTATTGTTGAATCAATATTGATGATCCGGTGGCGGTTATTGGAGACCATCTCTCCGACGCTTTTCAGCAGAAGGACGCTCGAGATATCCTTGTACTGCTCATCACTGCTTGGGAAGATCGTCCCGATATCGCCGAGATTCAAAGCACCGAGTAGCGCATCGATGATGGCGTGGATCAATACATCCGCATCAGAATGTCCGAGTAACCCCATTTTAAAAGGAATCTCAATTCCACCGAGGACAAGGGGCCTGTCTATTATGAATTGATGGGCATCATATCCTGTTCCGATTCTCATGTCCTGAGCTTAACGGGCATAATGATGTGTACAAAACCCTGAAGGTCGAGGTCGTTGATCTGGAGTGCACTGTTTTCATCAACGAAATTGAGTTCAAGATCCTCGTTGTCAAAATGCTGAATGCCTTCTATCAAAAAGGCGGGGTCAAAGGCGATTTTCAGATCCTGTCCTTCTTTTTTTACGGATAACGGTATTTCAGCATCCCCTCTGTCCGGAGATCTTGCTGTTAACAGAAATCTCTCATCGGTGATATCCAGTTTGACCGTGTCGCCTACTTCTTTTGTGATGATGTTGATCAATCTTAACGATTTCAACAGTTCGCCCTTCTTAATCACAAGTCTTGTTTTAAAACTGTCGGGGACAACCGCTTTGTAATCCGGGAAACTAGACTCAACAATCCTTGAGGCAAAGATGATATTTCCCAGTTCCAGGCGGATTTTCTTCCCGTCATATGAGATTGTGAATAATTCCTCATCACTGTTCTTTAAAAAGGTTTGAATCTCTTTCATGGATTTTAATGCGATCAGAAACATGATAGAATCATGCGCATCATCATCAAAGAGTTGTTCTTCTGCCAGAGCAAGTCGAAAACTGTCTGCTGAAACAAGCCGGAGATATTTTCCGGAGAATTCCCAGAAAACGCCATTCAAATTTCGGACCATCTCATCCTTTGAGGCACAAAAGATGACCTTTTCAATCATGTTCAGAATCTTTTCACGGTTAATTCCGATCTGTTCACCGCTTTCAGAGAAATCAAGTTCCGGAAAATCGTCAGCGTTCATAATCGGAATGTTGACTTCTCCAGTGCCCGTATGAGCTGTTGCCCGGTTGGATTCCAATTCGAAGGTGACTTCATCGTTCAAGAGGTTTTTTGCAATATCATGCAGCGTAATGGCATCAACAACATATGTTCCGCCACCCTTAAGGTCATAAGCACCCATTTTAATCTTAACGGAGGATTCCATGTCGGTTGCTTCAAAAAACAATACACCTTCCTCTTCAAAGATCTTGACTCCTGAAAGGATCGGTTTGATATTCTTTTTGGGGATGACATTCACAAGCTTTTCGGCTGCTTTTTCAAACTCCTTTTTTTTCAACAAAAATTCCACAAGATCACTCCCTGAAGGTCTCGTTTAATGTATATAGTTCTCAGGACCGTTACGTTTGATAAGGTTTAGAATGTTATCAAAATCCTGTCCAAAATATCTGTCCCCGTCGAATCTGCTCTGTGTCGGAGCAATTCTCTTGAGTACTTCTTTTAATCTAAAACCGGTTTCGAGAGGTTTCAGATATTCTATCCCTCTATATGATAACATTATTTCGATGGCGATAACCTTTTCACAGTTTTTGACAACTTCCAATGCCTTTCTCGAGGCGATGGAGCCCATGGATACATGATCCTCCTGAAAAGCAGAGGTGGGAATCGAGTCAACAGAGGCCGGATGCGAGAGGGATTTGTTTTCGGAAGCCAGAGAGGCGGAGGTGTACTGCCAGATCATGTAACCTGAGTTAATCCCCTCTTCCCCTCTCGCAAGAAAGGGGGGGAGCGATGAAACGAGCGGATTGACAAGGCGGTCGATACGCCTTTCTGTGATACTGGACATCTCAGCAATGGCGATAGCAGCCAGATCAGATGTTATGGCAAGGGGTTCCCCGTGAAAATTCCCACCTGAGAGCGCTTCACCGTCCACGATAATTGGATTGTCTGTTACAGAATTGTACTCCCTCTCCAGGACCGTTTTGATATAATCCAGATTATCTTTAACTGCGCCGTATACCTGTGGTATGGCCCTTATTGAATAGGCATCCTGAACTTTTCCGCAGTTCTTATGCGATTCCCTGATGGTTGACCCTTCAATGAAATCAAGGACCTCCTTTGAGACGTATTGTTGACCGGGATGAGGTCTTAAACTGTGAATCCTGGGATCGAAGGGGACGGTGGAAGCCCTTAATGCATCGATGCTCATTGAAGCGGAAACGATAACCCATTCCAGGCTGTTGTAGGCTCGCAGAAGTACCTGGCTCAAAACGGCTGACATCATCTGTGTGCCATTTAAGAGAGCCAGGCCCTCTTTCTGTATGGGGATTAGCGGGGGAATATCATGTTTTTTGAGTATATCAGCTGCCGCTTCAACAGAGCCGTTATAATCAACTTTGCCCTGCCCCATCATTGCCATTGCGATATGAGCCAAAGGAGCGAGATCCCCGCTTGCCCCGACTGACCCCTGACCCGGTACTAACGGTATTATATTGTTGTTGATCATCTTCACAAGCTGGTTGACGGTACTGTATCTTATTCCGGAATACCCCTTTATGAGCGAATTGACCCGCAGAAGCATCATGGTCTTGACAATCTCTTTGGGCAAGGGGTCCCCAACGCCTGCAGCATGGGAGAGTATGATGTTTTTCTGCAGTTCAAGGGATTTGGAGGATTGGATATGAACATTTGCCAAGGCTCCGAAGCCGGTTGTTACGCCGTAAATCGCCTGCTCTTTTTTAACGAAATCTCTCACAGTCTTTTGACTTTTTGCCATGTTGATTTTGCAATCGGGATCGATGCTGCAATCTTCGTCTAAATATGCGATCTGTCTGACCTTTTCCAAAGTCAGATCATTCCCGTTAAGTGTTATCAATCTCATCCCCCCTGTATCATTCTTCTGCTAATGGCACCACTGAATTGTGCTTTATAAAAAGCTCTCCCGTTCTTCTTCAAGGCTTCCCAACCGTTCTATGAGGTCTTCCAGTTCACTGTCAATCTCATTTTTGCGTTTCTCGTACTGACTGAGTTTGGTGTAATCATCTGCTATTGTCTGACTGAACAGCTTCTTTTCAATCTCTTTTTTTTCGTTTTCCAGATCGTAAAACCGTTTCTCAGTTGATTCTATCTCCCTTTCCAGCTTCTGCTTCCGGTTCTTGAGGGCCTTCTGTTCTTCATAGGAAAGCCTGTTTTGACTGTTTTTATCGTTGCCTTTTTGCAGGTTCGCGTCCTTTTTGAGTTTATTCACATATTGATCGACACTTCTTACCGTTTCTATGTTGTGGCGGGACAGAACAAGCAGTTTATCTGAGACTTCCTTTAAAAGCCGTCTGTCATGCGTGACCATCATTACAGCGCCCTGATATTCCTTAAGAATTCCCTGAAGCTTTTCGATTGATCCGATATCAAGATGGTTTGTCGGTTCATCGAGAAGGAGCAGGTTCGGTCTTTTCAACATCATCTTTGCCAGAGAGAGTTTGAGTTTTTCACCGCCGCTCAAAAAGTCCACCGTCTTGAAGATGTCCTCCCCTATAAATCCGAATCGTCCCGCATAGGCCCGTATTTCATAGTCTTTTTTCATTGGTACGAGTTCATGCAATTCGTTGAATATGTCATTGTTAAGATTCAGATTGGACAGATTCTGAGAGAGATAGGCCATATTAACCTTATGCCCCAGTTGAAAATAACCTGAAGCCGGCTTTATTTCCCCGGCCAGTGTTTTAAAAAGGGTAGTCTTGCCTACACCGTTCTTTCCAAGGAGGACAACCTTCTCCCCGCGTTGAATCTTGAAACTGATGGCATTAAATATCAAATGGTTTTCTATTTTTTGGGCCAGGTCATTCACCTCAAGAACAACATAACCCGTTCGATCCGGTTGAGGCAGATCGCCGAGATGACTTTGAGTCTCCTCCATCTCTTCGATCTCGCCCAGTTCCTCTTCAAGTCTTTCCACAGTCTTTTCCCGGCTGTGCATCTGGCTTATGGCCTTGACACTCCCCATATTCAACCAGGTTTCAAACTGCTTGACCAGTTTTTTCTGTCTGTCAAGTTCTTTTTCGAGGTTCTTTCTTTCCTTTTCCCTGGTTTCATTGAGTCTTTGTCTCTGAAGAAGATAATCCTCATATTTCATCCGGAATGCCCATATCTTTTTGGCGTTAATCTCCATGACCTGATTAACAACACCGTTCAAAAGGTCTCTGTCATGTGTCACCATGAGGAGTGTTCCCTGAAAACTTTTTAAGAATTCTTCGAGCCAGTAAACGGAGGTGATATCCAGATGATTGGTCGGTTCATCGAGGACCAGGAGATCGTAATCTTTCAGGAAGAGTTTGCCGAGTGAGATTCTGGTGAGTTCTCCCCCGCTGAATGTCTTAAGGGGTCTGTTCCAGTCGTCCTCTTCGAATCCGACACCCTTTAAGACGGATCGTATCTTTTTCTCAAAAGCGAGATGCTCATGCTCTATTTCATAACTTTTCTCAATCAGTTCAATGGTCTCTGAAAACTCCTTCTCAAATTCTTTCCACAAAGAACGGTCGGGGTCGGTTACACGGAACTGTCTCTGATAACCGATTTTAATGTTCTTCTTTTTGACGATTTCACCGCTGTACCCGTCCATTTCCTCTCTGAGGATTTTGAGCAACGTTGTCTTCCCCGAGCCGTTCGGCCCAAGAAGGGCAATCTTATCGCCCTTTTCTATTTGAATATTGACATCTTTAAAAAGGATTTGGTCACCAAAACCAAAGGTAAGATCTTCCGTCTTCAATATCATTTTTCCTCTGCCCACTTCCCGTCTGAATAATAAGATGCGTCATGCCTGTCATTGTTTTTATCCCTGCATCATATTATAACAGATACGATGGCAAAAACCACTCCTACACTGTTGATGAGCCAGAAACGTACAACAACGGTTGTCTCTGTCCATCCCAGGAGCTCAAAGTGATGATGGATGGGACTCATTTTAAAGAGTCGCTTTCCTGTGATCTTGTACGAGGATACTTGTATCACAACGCTTAATAACTCCATGAGAAAAACGGTTGAAAGGAGAATAAACGGGATTAATTGCCCGCTCAGGAGGGCCAGCATACCGAATACACCACCCAGTGCAAGTGCCCCGGTGTCTCCCATGAAGATGGATGCGGGTTTGATGTTGAACCATAAGAACCCCAGCAATGCACCCGCCAGAAACATCATGGAGTAATCGTATATCCCGGACAGCCAGAGGACTATCTGGGCGCCGGCGGCTGTTATCAAGGCTGTTCCTCCGGCTAAACCGTCAAGCCCGTCTGTCAGATTGGTGGCATTGGAGAATCCTGTTAAGAGCAACACAAAGAAGATTGGATAAAACCAGCTCAGATTGATCGTCAGGTTGTAAAGTTCAATATTATTAGGTGGAATATGGCCCCGGTTCAACGCTAAAAAATACAGCATCAGAGAGGCGCCGATCTGAAGCAGCAGTTTCTGTTTGGCATCCAGCCCCTCGGAATTCCTGTTTTTATAACTGAGATAATCGTCCAGAAATCCGATACCTCCGAACAGGATTACCGTCAGGATGAGTTCAAGATAGAATTTTGAGGGTCCGAAAAACAGGGAAATACTGTAAAAGAGAAGAAACATGATGATGAAGATAACCCCGCCTGCGGTTGGTGTCCCTTCTTTGTAATTATGGAGTTGAGGACCTTCATGCCTGACATATTGAACGATATTTCGTTTTTTAAAAAATTTGATGAAGAATGCGTAAGCCGGCATTGTGAAACATAGTTCAACTAATAGAAGCCAGAACATCGTTGAAAACCTCCTCCATTTCAATACTTCTTGATGCCTTGAATAGAAAGACAGATTCCGTCTCTTCTTGAATGGCGTTGTTTAGCCGGGTCACCATTTCGACTTTATCTGCTGATTGATAGATGTCCCCTTTATAGGTCTCAGCTGCTTGCTCTATGCTCCTGTCTTTCACATAAAGGAAGACCCCTTCTACTGCAAAGCTGTTCAGTATTTCACCTATCTTCCGGTGAAAAGCCGTGTTGAAATGCCCCGTCTCGGATATTGAACCCAGTACACAATATATTTTCTTCAGGGGCCCGTTTTGAATGATTGAATGAATACAATCAAGGGCGTAATGAAGTGATTCAATGCTGGAATTGTAAAAGTCACTGATTAAAAGATTTTTCTTCAAGGGAATCGGTTCAAATCTCCCGGGCATGATCGTCAAATCGCTTAATTGTTCTTTACTTCTTTGGAAATCACATACTTTTGCGACAATAGCAATTGAGCTGCAAAGGTTGTATGCCGACCCTCTGTGGAACAGACCCTTTATCCTGATGGCAAAACGCTCAGACTGAATCCCGTCTTCCTCAAAGAGTCTTATCCTGATCTCAGTTTCAAAATAGCCGTTTTTCGGGTTGACCTTGTAATCTTCAAGGAATGCACCGGGTTCATCGTTACGGTCCTTTAAATCCCCGAACCAGATCTTTTCCCTGCCTGAAGCGTCTTGTTTAACCTTCTCTGACAAGAGGGTGTCAGATATATTGGAGAACAGAACACCATCCTCTTTTGAGTTTTCAAAAATCTGTGCCTTTTCCTTCAGCGTCTCCTGCAGTCCTCCTGTATTGCCTATGTGAGCTGTTCCAATATTCAAAACGCATGCAACATCGGGCCGATATCTTCGGGAGAGGAAATCAATATCCCCGATAGAGCCCATCCCCATCTCAATAATGGCGTATTTGTTAGCCATTTTAAGATCATTTATCAGGCTGATCGGCAAACCTATCTCGGTATTCATGTTGCCGGCGTTCGCGAATACCGCCTTCTCTCCCTGGTTATTGATCATCAATGTTTTAACCCATTCTTTTGTTGTGCTTTTACCGTTGGAACCGGTTATGGCAATAGTAAACGGGGATACCTGAGAAAACCAGTCAGTGGCCAGTTCATTCAGGAAGAGGACCACATCCTCAACATAGATACAGGGTCCGTTGAATATCCTTTTCTGTTGAACGAAAGCCAGAACAGCCCCGTTTTCAAATGCCTGATTCACAAAGTCATGCCCGTCAGAATGCTCTCCCTTAATTGCGACATAGATTTCCCCATCCCCAATCATTCTTGAATCGTGGCATAATCTGACGCTTTCGGATAAGTCACGTCCGGTTTCTTTGATAAAGCTCTTAATCCTGTCTTTTTCCCAGCTTCCTGTTTTATCTATGAGGTTCAGGAGAACATCCAATGTCACACAATCACTTCCCTATGATGCGGAGTGTTTCATGGTTCTCAGCATCTGAAAGGCAATATCCCGGTCGCTGAAGGGCAAAAAGGTATGCTCAAACAGTTGGAAACGTTCGTGTCCCTTTCCGGCCAGCACGACAAGGTCCCCTTTATTTGTCAGATTGATCGCCGTTTCGATTGCCAGTTTTCTGTCTTCAACCAATAAATAAGGCGTTTCAGAGTTGATTCCCTCTTCTATCTGCTTAATAATGTCAAAAGGCATTTCAGATTTTGGATTATCCGATGTGACAATCACGACATCAGAATACTCGCCGGCTATTCCTCCCATTATTGGTCGTTTTTCCCGATCGGAATCGCCTCCTGCGCCAAAGACGACGATGACTCTGTTCCTTGTCATCTTCCGGGCGTTCATTAATGTCTTTTCAAGGGCATCAGGCGTATGAGCAAAGTCCACAACGAGATCGATGTCATTTCCCACATGTGAATAGAGTTCAAACCTTCCCGGAACGCCCCGGAATGATTTTAGATAAGTAAGGATCTTCTTCAATTCATACCCTTCCCGATGGAGAAGCGCTATACCGGCCAGGATGTTGTAAACGTTGAAATCTCCGATGAGCGGGCATTTAACCCTTTCGGTCTTTTTTTTATGGATATAGAGATCAAATTCAATGCCCTCGACACCGCATTCAATATTATCCGCTGCATAATCGGGCATTTGCCGGGTGTTTTTAACGCCGTAGGAGACGATTTTTTTATCGATCGGTATATCCTCTATCATCTCTTTGATCCTTTTATCATCAATATTCAAGATAGCCGTTCCGTTTTTTTTGAGCAATTCAACCAGATGGAATTTGGTGAGCTTATAGGCATCCATGGATTTATGGAAATCCAGATGATCCTGGGTGATGTTGGTGAGCACCGCATAATCATACCGGATGCTTTCAACACGTTTCAAGCTCAGCGCGTGTGATGATACCTCCATGGAAACAAAAGAACCGTTTTTCCGATATGTTTCATCAATATTCGCATTAATCTCAACGGCTGATGGTGTGGTGTTGTAAGCCTCTGATGATCGATCCACAATGATATTTTCGACAGTTCCCATCAGGGAACCCTTTTCACCGAATCTACTCAGGATGTAATGTATCATCGTCGAAACGGTTGTCTTTCCGTTTGTGCCGGTTACACCGTACATTTTTGTCTTTTCATGCGGGTTTCCGTACAAGGTAGAAGAGATTAAAGATTCTGCTGTTCTGCTGTCGGAGACCTGAATGGTCGGTACTTCAATATCCAGATCGATTCCCCGTTCAACGAGAAACGCAACAGCCCCGCTGTTATGGGCCTCCGTTATGAGTGAATGAGAATCGAATTTATAGCCCTTCCGGCAAACAAACAAAGACCCTTTAACGGTGTTCCTTGTATGTATTGCCACAGAACTGATATCGATATCCAGTTGGTTTTCACAGTTAAAATCAGAAAGATATAATGCATTTTTTTTAAGTATGCCAATAACATCTCTTATTTTCATTTTGAACCCCCCTATGACAACGGACCGCTAAGTCCGCCGTTTATACATGCGTTATTACATGAGCCAAATCTGCTACTTCTCTATTTGGCCCAACATCGTGAACACGGAAGATGTGAGCACCGCTTTGCACCCCCAATGCAGTCGTGCCCATTGTTCCGTTCAATCTTTCAGATGGATTGTCCTGATTCAACACCCCCTTCAAAAAGGATTTTCTGGAGGCTCCCAAAAGAACAGGAAGACCGAATTTCTTGAACACTTCTAAATGCTTCATAATCTTCAAGTTATCAGTCAACCTTTTTCCGAATCCGATGCCCGGATCGAGAATGATCTGTTCTCGGTCGATTCCATTTGTCAGCGCATATTGGATGCGGTCGGCAAAAAAATCCATGATCTCCCCCAAGACATCATTGTAAACCGGATTTTTCTGCATGTTTTTCGGTGAGCCCTTCATGTGCATAAGAACCACGGGAACCTTATTCCTTGAAACAACCTCAACCATCTCAGGATCGTTTCGCAAGGCGCTGATATCATTAATAAGGTCTGCCCCTTCATCGATTGCCCTCCGGGCTACCGACGCCTTGCACGTGTCCACAGAAACCGGAATATCAAAGTGTTTTCTGATCTCTTTAATCACCGGAATAACACGACTTTCCTCCGTTTCCCTGTCTACCCCCATAGAACCGGGTCGTGAGGATTCACCGCCGATGTCAACAATATCCGCTCCCTGACTGATCATCCTGGAAACTTCAGAAAGGGCCGTTTCAGGGTTCCTTTTTCTGCTCCCGGAATAAAAGCTGTCAGGCGTGGTGTTGATAATACCCATGATTAAAGGTTTCTGTAACGACAAAGCGCTCTTGTTTGAAAGCACAAGAGTCTTAGGTTCAACACATGGTGTATCAATATTACTCAGTAAACTTGAAAAATTACGAAGATTTTGAAGAAGTTGTCTTTGTACGCGGGTAACAGGTGTTTGGGCTAATAAACGATTGAAGTGTTTGTGCGTTCCGTATAAGATAAGCCCGTCATCAACCATTCGACAAAAAAGTGCGTTCCTCGCAAAAGAGCATAATTCCAGCGTTTCTTCCGCTGATGGTTCTTTGACTAAGAAACAATGTTGCTCCGCTCCCAGAGCCATGATATCAACTTTTTTGGCATACAAAGAATTACATATATCATATATTTTCAATATGATATACCCCCCACATTAAATAAAAAAAGAAAAATAATATACCCCACAAATAGTATACACCATTCTTTTTTCTAATGCAAATTTTTAAGAAAAGTATCTGAAAGCGAATTCAGTTCGACTCATGTTATAATCCTCTGGACTTTATCAATCGGGAAAACGGTGATTAGATGGAATTATTGATTCTCTCTGTACTGCTTTTAGCGGTCTTTCTACTGTTAAGAACCAATTTCAAGATATCTGAGCATGATGAAGGCAGTAAAGAAAAAATGAGCAGAGTCCTTGCTGAACAGGAAAAAGGTGAGAGGGCGCTGCAAACAAGACTTGAGATCATTGAAAAGCGGATTATCGCAATGGAAAAATCAGTTCAGGAAAGTGTTTCGACAGAGAAAAGCAAACCGGCCGCGGCTATATCTCAGGTTAAAATCAGTGAACTACTGTCAGAAATCGGTTCTTTAAAGGACATCTTAAGAGATGTCAAAACAGAAAACAATAACCCCGGAGAAAGGGCAGCGGGTTCAGAAAACGAAAAACACTCTGACCATTTTTCAAAGGACCTTGAGGGTAATACCGGAGAATCTGTTGAGCAAAAAGAGTCGTTGGAGAAAAACAACGGGTTTAGAAACCAGTTTGACAAGCGGGTTCAGAAATTAAACTCAAAAGAAAGATGGTTGTCAAGGTTGATTGTGGAGAAAAAGGCCGAGGAATGGCATCCTATCGCTGACATCACACAGGATGATAAGAACTATATATTTGTGATTCCGAAGCTCTCGAGAAAACTGATAACGGATGGCATACCCGTGATAAAGATGAAGACGGTGAAAGACAAACTCTTTGTCATGTGGGGGGAATCGCTGACGAAAGAAAAACAAGCGGTTGTATCCGATATCCTATCTAATCGGTAAAATTGATTGCTCGTTGGATTCTCTTTGACATATTAATCTGAACGAGTTTTGTAAGAGGTGGTTATAAGACATGCCTTCATTTGAAGAAGAAGTCATCAGATCGTTGAGAAAAGGCTCTGATCTGCCTTTTGGAGCTGCGTTAAAGATAGTGGTGGGCAGAGACCGCGAAGAGAGCATCTTCAAAAAAGATATCGAATTTGTGGCCAAAGGGGGGAGTACCCTGAGGTTATTACTGGGAGATTATGGCACCGGTAAGACGCTTTTGAGCCGGACAGCGCTTGAAAGGGGTTTGGAAAACGGGCTGCTGCCGATTTATGTTTCCGAACCGCCGTTAAACAAACCGGTTGAGAGTTATCAGTCCATCATCAACGGACTGATTACACCTGAGTTTTCCGGAGACTCACTCTATTACCTTCTATCTCAGTGGTCTGAGCAGTTGATCAATCATATTGAGCAGGAGGGGATTGAAAGAGGGCAGGATCCCATATTCCTCAGCCGGATCAAAGACCGGGTGCTGGAGTATGAGTTTACGAATGATTTCAATATGGGGCTCTCCGCCTTTGTGGAAGCGCACCTGCTCCAGAAGGATGATATGAAGAAGAAGATCGTGGACTGGATGTCCGGCAGAAAGGTGAGTTTCCATGAACTCAAGAAGATCAAGATATCGCGAAAGGTGGAAAACCGGGAGGAGAGTTTTCTCTTTTTGAAGGATATCCTGAAACTGTCAAAGGCCATCGATTACAACGGGATTGTCCTGGTCTTCGACGAGCTGGAACTCATGCAGGAACAGCGGAAGAACACAGCGGCAAAATCCTATGAGGCACTCAGGGGGATACTGGATATGGTCTCATCGAAAGAACTGCCCAATCTCTACTGTATCTGGCTCGGAACCCCCCAGTGGTTTGAGAATCAGGATCGGGGTGTGAAGAGTTATCTCGCCCTCTATGACCGGTTGAAGACGGAGATGTCAACGACAACCGAATCCACGGTCCAACTCCTGGAGCCGGTTTCACCGGACATTTATAAAGCGCTCTTCAAGTCAGTGGCCGATATCTATTCAAAGGCTTATCAGACACAGAGTACTGTATCGATTTCCCAGAACGCGATTGATGTGTTGAAAGAACGGTTGACCTCACCGTTTCATGGTAACAATTTTGTTGAGATGCGGCAGGTTGTCAAGACAACGGTGGAATTTCTGGATATGCTAAAAGACGGTCAGTCAGAACAAAAGGCGTTGGAAGAGATCAACCCTGAGAAGGATTCTTCCGATGCGCAGATCGATGAGTTTTGGTCCTAACTGACAGTTTACAAAACGAATTAATCCAAAAGTTGCTTAGAAGTGCCAATAGATGTTAGAGTATTAAAGTATCTAAATAGGGGGGTCTGATCAGATATCAGTGCGGGGTGTAATCAATACCTAAGGCAGGTTATGTCAAATATTAATAATGAGTCGGTCAACACCTGTTTTCTCTCGGCTGCGGACAGGGAGGGGCATCATGATCTCTACAACATGGGTGTTCCGAACGGCTTACCCGTCCGGTTCAGGGAGAAGATCCAAAAGAGACTTGTTCAGAAGATGATATCCCAGGAGGATATTGTCGTCTTGAACGATATTCCTCTGCGTTATGCTGTGGGGGAAGCTTTCAACCCATTTGCCGAAAAAGTAGTAAACAATGATTATTCCTCTCAGATGACCGTACCCCTTGGTTGTGCGGGGCGTAAAAACTTCTTTTTAATCCTTCTCAAGAAAGAATCAGGCTTCAACAGTAGCCTGTATGATTATTTGTACGAATCAAAAGAAGAGATCAAGCAGAAGATAGTCACTTATTTCAATGCCTTTGAACGGATTACTCATTTCTTCAAGAGCTTTCAAAAGATCCTGCAATTAAAGGGGGATGAGACATTCCCGCATATGAACAGAGTCGGGCAGTTGTCCTTTATGATTGCCAATGAGGTATGGAAGATTGCCCATCGCTTGAACTATCAAAAGATATTGAAAGCGTTCAGCGGACTCTCCCTGGAGACACTGAGACTGGCGGCTACCATCCATGATATTGGAAAAGTGGCCATTCCGGACAAGATCCTGCATAAACCCGGTAAACTGACGAAAGAGGAATTTGAGATCATCAAGAGCCATTCCGCTAAAGGCGTTGAGATTCTGGAAACAGCCTTTCCCGATGATTATTGTTATTTAACTGAACAGGAGGAACAGAAAGAACTCTCAGAGATCATCCGTATTTCAAAGGATATTGTATTAAAACACCATGAACGTTCAGACGGAACCGGCTACCCCAACAGATTGAAAGGTGATCAAATCGGGCTCTTTTCCAAGATTGTCAGTATTGCGGATGTTTTTGATGCCATCACCTCAAGGCGAATCTACAAGGAAAAAGAAAGTATAGATTATGCCGTTGAGGAGATAACGGAGATGAATGCCGGACAGTTCGATCCACTTGTTATAGAGGCACTTTTGAGAGTTATAAAACACTCAGACCAGCAAGCAATCCGAGAATAAGATAATAAATTCCAAGGACATGCCGGGTCTTGAAAAGGAGATTCGGATA
>Ga0209948_1000089_pt1 | contig 25124 bp, 22 predicted proteins | sample SalPonR2_C_D2_MG_FD_185709 | JGI IMG/M metagenome (GOLD analysis project Ga0209948, IMG submission 185709) | Salt pond soil microbial communities from South San Francisco under conditions of wetland restoration - Salt Pond MetaG R2_C_D2_MG... ... | reverse complement strand
GAACGCCTCGACGAGGCGTTGGCGGAGTGTCGTTTCGTCATCGGCACCAGCGCGCGTTTGCGCGCTCTGTCCTGGTCCACGCTGACACCGCGCGAGGCTGCCCCCCGCCTGCTGGCGGAAAGCGCCCAGGGCGAAGTCGCGGTGGTCTTCGGGCGCGAGAGCAGCGGCTTGAGCAACGACGAGCTTGCGAGTTGTCACGCCCTGCTGCATGTGCCGACGGATGAAGGCTTCAGTTCGCTAAATCTTGCGATGGCCGTGCAGATCGTGACCTACGAGTTGCGCCTCGCCATGCTGGCGGGTGTCGCGCCCGAACCCCCTCCGGAGCGGGTGGATCCGCTGGCGACCGTGGACGACCTCGAGCGTTTCTACGAGCATCTCGAACGGACGCTGGTCGATGCCGGATTTCTCAACCCCGCCAACCCGCGGCATCTCATGATGCGCCTGCGCCGCCTGTTCAGCAGGGCTCTCCCGGAAGAGAAGGAAGTGCGTATCCTGCGGGGCATTCTGAGTGCGCTGGCGCCAGGCCGTGCCAAGGCTGCAGGCGATGAGACAAGCGAGGCGGGGACGCGTTAAGGTATTGGGCGTTGGTCTGCCCAGGAGGCCGGGAATCAATATGACGATACAGGCACCCGTATATCTCGATTACGCCGCCACCACGCCGGTCGACGACCGGGTGGTCGAGCGCATGGTCGAGTGCCTGGGCCGGGAAGGCTGTTACGCGAACCCTGCTTCCAGTTCCCATGGCCCGGGACGGGCCGCACGCGGTCGAGTCGAGGCAGCACGCCGCGAGGTGGCGGCCGTGCTGGGTGCGAAGCCGACGGAGATCATCTGGACCTCGGGAGCCACCGAGTCGAACAACCTGGCGATCATGGGCGCGGCGCGTTTCCATACCGATCGCGGGCGCCATATCGTGACCAGCCGCACTGAACACAAGGCGGTGCTCGACACCTGCCGCCAACTCGAGAAGGAGGGCTGGCAGGTGACCTACGTGACGCCGGGTCCCGGTGGCATCGTCACGGCGACCGAGATCGAGCCGGCCCTGCGGACCGATACGGTGCTGGTGTCGGTGATGCACGTGAACAACGAGATCGGCACGATCAACGACCTGCCGCCGATCGGCGCGCTGTGCCGGGCGCGCGGAGTGCTGTTTCATGTCGACGCCGCGCAGGCGGTCGGCAAGCTGCCGGTCAATGTCGATACGCTCGGCGCCGACCTGCTGTCGGTCTCCGCTCACAAGGTCTACGGGCCCAAGGGTGTCGGCGCGCTCTACCTGCGGGGCAGCCCCCGGCGCCGTCTCGAGCCGCTGATCCACGGCGGCGGGCACGAGTGGGGGATGCGCTCGGGAACGCTCGCGACACACCAGATCGTCGGCATGGGCGAGGCACTCAGGATCGCTGCCGCGGAACAAGCGGCGGAGGCCGAACGCCTGGGCGCCCTGCGGCGACGCTTGTGGGACGGGATCGCCGGACTGGGCGGCGTGCATGTGAACGGCGATGCCGAGCAGCGCGTTGCCGGAATCCTCAGCGTCTGTTTCGAGGGGGTCGAGGGCGAAAGCCTGCTGTTCGGTCTGCGTAACCTGGCCGTGTCCAGCGGTTCGGCCTGCACCTCCGCGAGTCGCGAGGCATCGTACGTGTTGCGGGCTTTGGGCCGGGACGACCAGCTGGCGCAGAGTTCGTTACGCTTCAGCCTCGGGCGCTTCAGTACGGTCGAGGAAGTGGACTACGCGATCCGCGTCATACGCGAACAGATCGATCGGTTGCGAGGGCTGGCGCCGCAGGGTGGCGAAGACGGCCGGGAGGCGATGTGAGGATGGATGCAGGGATACTGGACTACTCGGGCGAGGTGCGTCATCGTTTCGAGACGGCACCGCGCCATGGGCGGGTGCTGGCACAGGCCCACGAACGGCTCGCCGGCGGGGCCGGCGAACCGGGGAAAGGGGTACGCGTGGAATTCGAGGCGCGGGTCCGCAACGACCGCATCCTCGAGTGCCGCTTCAGGGCCTACGGGTGCCCCCACGTGATCGCGGCGGCCTCGTGGGTCGCAGAACACGCCGAGGGGCGAGCGCTGGGCGAACTCGACTGGCTGGACCCGCGGGCGCTGGCGGCGACGCTCGAGGCGCCGGCACACAAACTGGGCAACCTGCTGGTCGTGGAAGATGCTTTCCGCGCCTGCGTCGCGGGGAAACCTGCGGCGGCCGGCTGAAACCATGAACAAGGCCGTGGCGGCGAGCCGCCATGCCGACGACCGACGAGGAGCAATAGCACAATGGCCATTACCCTGACCGAATCGGCGGCTACACGCGTAAAGGATTACCTGGCGCGCCGTGGCAGCGGCGCCGGCATTCGCCTGGGCGTGAAGCGCACCGGGTGCTCGGGCTGGGCGTATGTTGTTGATTATGCAGATGAAGTGGCGAGCGAGGACGTTGTTTTCGAGGACCGCGAGGTACGCGTGTTCGTGGCGCCAGAGCATCTGCGCCTGATCGATGGGACGGAACTCGACTTCGTCAAGCAGGGTCTCAACGAGGCGTTCCGTTTCCGCAACCCGAACGTCAAGGGCGAATGCGGTTGCGGCGAGAGCTTCAGCGTCTGATTGTACGCCCGGGTCCCGGGGCAGTAAGATAATCCGTTGCGCTCCGCGCGGAGGCGGAGCGCAACGCGCGGTCGCAGGATGCCGTTTTGTAACGCATTTCGACCAGAATCCAGACTGTGAATCCAAGGGAACCCCATGGCGATCGAACGCACGCTTTCCATCATCAAGCCCGACGGCGTCCAGAAGAACCTGCTCGGCGAGATCTACCGTCGCTTCGAGTCGGGGAACCTCCAGGTGATCGCCGCGCGGATGCGGCATCTTTCGCCGGCCGAGGCGGGTGCCTTTTATGCCGTGCATCGCGAGCGGCCGTTCTACCAGGACCTGGTGAGCTACATGACGTCCGGCCCCGTCATGGTCAGCGTGCTCGAAGGCGATAACGCCATCGCCCGGCACCGCGAGATCATGGGCGCCACCGACCCGGCGAAAGCCGATCCGGGCACGATTCGCGCAGATTTCGCAGACAGCATCGAGGAGAACGTCGTGCATGGCTCTGATGGCCCCGACACGGCACGCGACGAGATCGCCTTCTTCTTCGCCGGCACCGAGATCTGTCCGAGGACCCGCTGAGCGCAGCATGAGCGACGCGCGCATCAATCTGTTCGGCCTGTCCCGCGAGGGACTGGAGGCGTTTTTCGCCGACCTCGGCGAGAAGCCGTTCCGCGCGCGGCAGCTCATGACCTGGATGTATCGCTTCGGCAATGCCGATTTCTCCACGATGACCGATATCTCCAAGGCGCTGCGCGCGCGCCTGGCGGAGATCGCCGAGATCCGCACGCCGGAGATCCGCTCCCTGCACGACGCCGGCGACGGCACGCGCAAGTGGATGCTGTCGATGGACGGCGGTCAGGCGATAGAAACGGTATTCATACCGGAGCCGGCGCGCGGCACGCTGTGCATCTCGAGCCAGGTAGGCTGCGCGATGGACTGCGCCTTTTGCGCCACCGGCAAGCAGGGCTTCAACCGCAATCTTTCCGCTGCGGACATCGTCGGCCAGGTATGGCTGGCGAACCGTGAGCTGGGCTACCGGCAGGACGGCGACCGGATCATCACCAACGTCGTCTTCATGGGCATGGGCGAACCGCTGGCGAATTACCGCCAGGTGGTGCCGGCGATCCGTGTGCTGATCGACGATTTCGGTTTCAATATTTCCAGGCGCCGCGTGACCGTCAGCACCTCGGGGCTGGTGCCGCAGATGGATCGGCTCGCAGAGGACTGCAATGTCGCGCTGGCGGTTTCTTTGCACGCCGCCGACGATGCGCTGCGCGATGCGCTGGTGCCGATCAACCGCCGTCACCCGATCGAAGAGCTGCTGGACGCCTGCTGGCGGTACGCCGAACGCGGCGCAGGGCGGCACATCACCTTCGAATACGTGATGCTCGACGGGGTCAATGACGGCGAGGCCGACATGCGGCGGCTCGCGAAACTGCTGGCCAATCGACCCGCCAAGGTGAACCTGATCCCTTTCAATCCTTTCCCCGGCACCGACTATCGCCGCTCGCCGCTGCCGGTCATTGAGCGGTGTCGCGACCAGCTGCTGCGCAAGGGCGTGCGCACGACCATCCGGCGCACACGGGGCGACGATATCGATGCGGCCTGCGGCCAGCTGGCCGGCCAGGTCAACGACCGCATGCGTTACCGGCTCGGCAACAAGCTGGTCAGCGTCTCTGCGAGGGCGTCATGAGCTTTTTGCGGATCGCCCTTGTCGCAGCTGTGATCCTGTCGGCCGGTTGCGCGACGACGTCGTCGGACAACCAGGTGTCGATCCGCGACGCGGCGCGTTACAACGTGCAGCTTGGCATGAGTTACCTGCAGCGGGGCGACCTCGAGGGCGCGCGCGAGAAGCTGGAGCGAGCCGTGCAACAGGATCCTTCCCTGCCCGCCGCCCATGCGGCGCTCGGCATTCTCTACGAGCGGGCCGGCAAGCCCGAGCGGGCGGGCGAGCACCTGCGCCGGGCGACGCGCCTGGCGCCGGAAGACCCGAACATGCTGAACAGCTACGGCGGCTTTCTGTGTCGCCAGGGCGATCGTAAGGATGGCATACGTTATTTCGAGATGGCGGCGTCCAACGCCTATTATCGAACCCCCGAGACGGCGCTGATCAACGCCGGTGTCTGCGCGCGCGGCATCCCGGACCCGGAACTTGCCGAGGATTTCTTCCGCCGGGCGCTCGACCGCAACCGCGGCAATGCCGAGGCGCTGTTGCAGCTGGCCGACCTGAGCATGCAGACCGAGCGTTTACTGCAGGCCCGCGCTTTCCTGCAGCGTTATGAGTCGGTCGCAGAGCATTCTGCATTCAGCCTGGCGCTGGGCCTGCGGATCGAATCCGCCGCGGGGGACGATCGTGCCGCAGCCGACTACGCCGCGCGCCTGCGTCGTGAGTTTCCGGAATCGCGCGAAGCGAGGAATCTGCCATGAGCAACGAACATCAGCCCGCAACCCATGACGCGGCCCCGGAAATCGTCTCCCCGGGTGCGCAGCTGCGCGCTGCGCGGCAGCAGGCCGGCTGGACCGCAGAACGGCTCGCCGCCGAGCTCGGCCTGCCCCTGGAGCGCATGCACGCGCTGGAGCGCGACGAGCACGACAGCTTCGGCGGGATCGTGTTCGTGCGCGGCTACCTGCGGCGTGCGGCCGTGCTGCTCGGAATTCCGGCTGCCGGCCTGATCGCAGCCTACGAGGCGTGCTGCAACGAGACGCGGCCGGCGGAGATCATCCCCGGCCTGCCACCCGGCCGGTTGCCCGGCCGCGGAGTGTCCGGCTGGGCCGGCCCGGCTGCCGGGGCGATTGCCATCGTCGCGGTCGCCGCTGCCACGTGGTGGCTCACCGAGCGTGCCGGCCCGGTGGCGCCTGCGGTGCAGCAGGCGGCGCGCAGCCAGCCTGCTGGACTGGAATTCAGTGTGCCGCGCGAGCCCGACGCGCCGCTTCGCGAGAATCTTGCCGGTCCGGCGGAGGAGACGGCGCAGCGCGCGGCGGACAGCGACGACGTCGGCGAGCCTGCGCCGGAGGGCATCGCGGACGCTGCAAGCGAGGCTCCCGGCACTGAACCGGAATCGTCGGCGCCGGACGCCTCGAGTCTGCCCGAGTCTGTGCCGCCACCAACCGCCACGATGGTCGCGGCGGCGCCCGAATCCGCCATCCCGCCTCCCGGCACCGTCGACCTGCGCCTGGAGTTCACCGAGGACTGCTGGCTGGAGGTGACCGATGCGCTGGGGCGCCGGCTCGCCTATCGGCTTTATCGTGCGGGCGATGTGGCCCGCCTGCGTGGCAAGGCGCCCGCCACGGTCTTTCTCGGCAACGCCGACGGCGTGCGGATGACAGTGGACGAGACGCCGATCCCGGTCCGCCCCGCACGACGCGACGGCACGGCCCGGCTGACGGTTGGCGGCGGCGCCGGCTGATCCCGGGAATCCTGCATGGCGGCCGCAATCCAGCCCGTCCGGGGCATGAACGACATACTGCCGGACGCGACACCGACGTGGCAGTGGGTGGAGCGCACGGCACAGGCCGTGTTCGCCGCTTACGGTTATCGCGAGTTGCGCATGCCGCTCGTCGAGCGGACAGAACTCTTCAGCCGTTCGATCGGCGAAGTTACGGACATCGTTGAAAAAGAGATGTACAGCTTCACTGATCGCAACGGCGATCGGCTCAGTCTGCGTCCGGAGGCCACTGCCAGTTGCGTGCGCGCCGCGATCAGCAACAGTCTCATCCACAACCAGCAGCAACGGCTCTGGTATGCCGGGCCGATGTTTCGCTACGAGCGCCCGCAGAAGGGGCGCTATCGACAGTTTCACCAGATGGGCGCGGAAGCGCTGGGCTTTGCCGGTCCGGACGTGGACGCGGAACTCATTCTCATGTCGGCCCGCCTGTGGCGTGCGCTCGGGCTTCACGACCTGCAGCTCGAGCTGAATTCGCTCGGCACGCCGGCGTCGCGCCGGGATTACCGCGCCTTGCTGGTCGAGTATTTCATGGCGCATCGCGATGCGCTCGACGAGGACAGCGTACGAAGGCTGGAGCAGAACCCCTTGCGCATCCTCGACAGCAAGAACCCACAGATGCAATCGCTGATCGCGGCGGCGCCGGTGATCACCGATCACCTCGATGCGGAATCAGCGGCGCACTTCGACCAGTTGAAGGCAGCACTGGACGCCGCCGGGGTGTCCTACCGGGTCAACCCGCGTCTCGTGCGTGGGCTCGACTACTACAGCCGCACGGTGTTCGAATGGCTGACCAACCGGCTGGGGGCCCAGGCCGCCGTGTGCAGCGGCGGTCGCTACGACGGACTCGTCGAACAGCTCGGGGGCCGCGCCACGCCGGCCATCGGCTGGGCTCTTGGCATGGAACGGCTGGTCGAACTGGTGCAGGATCGTGCGCCCGCGCCCCGGGTAGCACACGCCTACCTGGTGCCCGTGGGCGACGCCGCCCAGGCCGCGGCGCTCGCACTGGCGGAAACCATGCGGGATCATGTCCCCGGACTGCGGCTGCAGACCCATTGTGGCGGCGGCTCCCTGAAGGCCGCGATGAAGAAAGCCGACCGCAGCGGCGCGACAGTTGCACTGATCCTCGGTGACGATGAACTGGCGGCCGGCCAGGTGCGCGTCAAACCGTTACGGGGAGACGGTGAGCAGGCCGCAATGGATACGACGCAACTGCGCGCGCAACTGGCGGCATTCGTGGGGGCCGAACAGGCCGACCGATCATCTTGAACTGAACCGCCGGCCGGGCCCGGCACGGCGACGGAGAACGAAGTGGAAGATTATCTTTCTGAACGCGAACAGGTCGATCGCATCCGCCAGTGGTGGAAGGAGAACGGCGCCTGGATCATCATCGGTCTCGGCGGCGGGCTGCTGGCGATCGCCGGCTGGAACTGGTGGCAGAACTACCAGCAAGAGCGGGCCACGCAGGCGTCGGCTCTCTACTCGGTGGTGGCCGAGGCCGCGATGGAAGACCGCGTGGATGAAGTCAGGCTCGGCGTGGAACGCCTGGCTGCGGGTCATGCCGGCTCGCCTTATCTGCAGCACGCGCGCATGGCGCTGGCGGCGGCCTCGGTCCGCTCCGGCGACATGGACGCGGCCATCGCCGAACTCGAACAGGTGCTCGCGGACGCCGCGGATGCGCAGCTCAGGCAGGTGGCGCGACTGCGCCTCGCGCGTGTCGTGCTCGCGACCGGCGATTCCGACCGCGCGCTCGAATTGGCGCGCGGCGCTGACGACGGCGCCTTCGCTGCGGCACTGCTGGAGATCGAGGGCGACGCATTGGCGGCGCGCGGGGAGGACGCCGCGGCGCGCGAGGCCTACCAGCAGGCCATCGCGGCGGCACAGGGCACGCCCGGCATCATCGACGAGGCTTTCGTGCAGCTGAAGCTCGAAGCCCTCGCGCCGGGTGTTGCGGGTGACGCCGAGGCCGGAGGCGAGACTTCGTGACAATTCGCCCCCGCGCGTGGCTGTTGTGGCCTGTGGCTTGTTCATTGCTCCTCGGCGGCTGCGGGATTTTCGGTTCGAAGGACGAACCTATCGAGCCGCCGGCCGAGCTGACGGAGTTCGATGCGGCGCTGACCGTGCGCAAGGCGTGGGACGTGCGTGTCGGGCCCGGCGCCGAGCAGTTGAATCTCGCCTTGCGGCCGGCTGTCGAGGGGGGGCGGGTCTACGCGGTGGGACGTGACGGCGTGCTTCATGCGCTGGATCTCGAGACGGGTGACGTGACATGGGAGGTGGATACCGAGCTGCGGGTGTCGGCCGGTCCTGCGGTCGGCCACGGCCTGGCCGTGCTCGGCACGACGAGCGGCACGCTCGCCGCCTTCGACCTGGCGGACGGAACCGAGCTGTGGCGCACCGACCTCACGGGCGAAATACTGGCTGCGCCGGACATCGCGCCGACCGCGGTCGTGGTGCGCACGGTCGACGGCAAGTTGCGCGCGCTGAGTGCTGATACCGGTGCGGAGCTCTGGATGGTGGAACAGCGTCCGCCACGGCTGTCGCTGCGCGGCACGGCCGGTCCCGCCATCGTGGGCGAGATCGTCGTGGCCGGCTTCGACAACGGCCGGATCGGTGCCTATGCGCTGCGGGATGGCGAGCCGTTGTGGGAGAACATGCTTTCGTTCGGTCGGGGCCGCACCGAGATCGAGCGGCTTGCCGACGTCGATGCCACGCCACAAGTCGTTGGCCAGGACGTCTACGTCGTGAGCTATCGCGGCCGGCTCGTCAATGTGGCGGCCGCCTCCGGGCAGTTGCTCTGGGCCAATGAAATATCCAGTTACAGCGGCCTCGATGTGGACTGGACCACGGTGTTCGTCACCAACGACGAAAGCGTGGTGCTGGCCCTGAATCGTTCCAGCGGCGCCGAGCTCTGGAGCCAGGACGCATTGCGCATGCGCGCCCTCACCGCGCCGGGGGCGATCGGCAACAGCGTCGTGGTCGGGGATTTCGAAGGCTGGCTGCATTGGCTGGATGCCGTCACCGGCGCATTGCAGGCGCGTCACCGGCCGGGCAAGGCGGCTTTCGTCACGCGGCCGGTGGCCAGCGGCGGGCTGCTCGTCGTGCAGGACGAGGCTGACCGGGTGTATGCCTTGCGCGCGGAGCCGCGAGGCTGAGGCCTCGTCCGCGATGCTTCCCGTCGTCGCGCTGGCAGGCAGGCCGAACGTCGGCAAGTCGACGCTGTTCAACCTGTTGACGCGGACCCGGGACGCGCTCGTCGCGGACCTTCCCGGGTTGACGCGGGATCGGCAATACGGCTTCGGCCGCATGGGTCCGATGCCCTACATCGTCGTCGACACCGGCGGGTTGAGCGGTGCCCAGGACGAACTCGACGGGCTCATGGCCCGCCAGACCCTGCGCGCGCTCGACGAGGCGGATGTCGTGTTGTTCATGGTCGATGCCCGTGAGGGGCTGACGGCCGGCGACGAGCAGGTGGCGGACCTTTTGCGCCGGCGCGGTCGTCCGGTCCGGCTGGTAGTGAACAAGGCGGAGGGGCAGAGTGCTGCGATGGTCGCGGCCGAATTCCATCGCCTGGGGATCGGCGAGCCGGTCGTCATCTCCTCGGCGCATGGCGACAACGTGCGGGCGCTGATGGACGATGTGCTCGCACCGTTTCCCGGTGCGGACGAGACGGACGCCCCCGAAGCTGCAACGGACGCCATTCGCGTGGCCGTCGTGGGCCGCCCCAATGTCGGGAAATCCACGCTGATCAATCGCATGGTCGGCGAGGACCGACTGGTCGCCTTCGACCAGCCCGGCACCACGCGCGATGCGGTGGAGGTGCCTTTCGAGCGTGACGGCGAGCGCTATCTGCTGGTCGACACCGCCGGCATCCGGCGCCGTTCGCGCGTCTCGGAAGCCATCGAGAAGTTCAGCATCGTCAAGACGCTCGGCGCCATCGACGCGGCTTCCGTGGTGATCGCGGTGATCGACGCGCGCGACGGGGTCACCGAGCAGGACGCGAGCCTCCTCGGGCTCGCGGCGGAACGCGGTCGGGCCATGGTGATCGCCGTCAACAAGTGGGACGGCCTGCCGCCGGATCAACGCGACGCAGTGCGCCGCCAGCTCGACCTCAAGCTGACTTTCGTCGACTACGCGCCCATCCAATTCATCTCCGCGCTGCACGGCACAGGCGTCGGCGATCTGTTCGCCCTCGTGAACCGCAGCCACATCGCGGCGCACCGCACACTGGCCACGCCGGAACTGACGCGGACCCTGCAGGACGCGGTCACGGCGCACCAGCCGCCGCTCGCCCGGGGCCGGCGCATCAAGCTGCGGTACGCGCACCAGGGCGGGCGCAATCCGCCGGTGATCGTCGTTCACGGCAGCCAGGCCGAGTTGTTGCCGGCGTCCTACCAGCGTTATCTTGCGAATACCTTCCGCAAGGTGTTCCGTTTGCAGGGAACGCCGGTGCGTATCGAATTGCGCTCGGGTGATAATCCGTACGCAGGCCGGCGCAACACGTTGACGCCGCGTCAGGAAAGAAAACGCGAGCGATTGATGCGACACGTGAAGAAACCGCGCTGAACCGACCGGAGGTATCGCGGCCATGAGCAAGGTGAAAAAAATGATTACGGCGCCGAGATTCGCCCCCAGCGAGGCCCGCGCCGCCACTGGCGCGCGGCGCTTCGTGCGACTCGACAAGCCGTTTCGCATGCATCGGGGCGGTATCCTGCCGCGCCTCGATATCGCCTATGAGACCTGGGGGGAGCTCGACGCACAGGGCGGCAACGCCGTGCTGCTGTTCACCGGCTTGTCGCCTTCGGCGCATGCGGCGTCGTCACCGGAAGATCCGGCCTCGGGATGGTGGGAGGAGATGGTCGGTCCCGGGCGTCCCATCGACACCCGCCGCTGGTTCGTAATCTGCGTCAATTCGATGGGCAGCTGTTTCGGCACCACCGGGCCCGCTTCGATCGATCCGCGCAGCGGCCAGCCGTACCGACTGAACTTCCCGGTTCTCACCGTCGAGGACATTGCTGCGGGCGGGCGCGAGGTCGTGCAGCACCTCGGGATCCGCAAGCTGCATTCCGTCATCGGTCCGTCCCTGGGGGGCATGACGGCGCTGGCCTTCTGCACGATGTTCCCCGAGATGAGCCACGGCCTGGTGGCGATCTCTTCGGCCGCCCGCTCCACCGCGTTCGCCATCTCGCTGCGTTCCCTGCAACGCGAGATCATTCGCAGTGATCCCGCCTGGCAGCAGGGCGAGTACGCGGCGGACCATCCACCGCTGGTGGGCATGCGCCTGGCGCGCAAGCTCGGCATGATCACGTACCGCTCGGCAGAGGAGTGGGACCAGCGTTTCGGCCGGGAGCGGGCGGGCGGCGAACACGACGCGGGCGACCAGTTCGGTGTCGATTTCGAAGTCGAATCCTATCTCGAGCACCACGCACAGAAGTTCGTCGGCCAGTTCGACCCGAACTGTTACCTGTACCTGTCGCGCGCCATGGATCTTTTCGACGTCGCCGAACACAGCGGTTGCGTCGCCACGGAGCTGTCGAAGCCCGGGGTCGAGCGGGCTCTGGTCATCGGCGTCGAGACCGATTTCCTGTTCCCGCTGCACGAGCAGGAACAGCTGGCCGAATGCCTCGAGCGCCCCGGCCGCGAGGTGGAGTTCGTCGGTCTCCCGTCACTGCAGGGTCACGACTCCTTCCTCGTGGACATGGACGGCTTTCGCCCGGTGATCGCGCGTTATTTCGACCGCTCCTGAGCGCCGGCCCCGGGACCGGGGCCGGCAAGAGCCTTCAGCCGCCCGCGAGCGAGCCGGATCTCGAGCGCTTCGCCCGGTTCCACGGCCGCAGGATCCAGCAATACCGTGCCGTCGGTGGCACGGCTGACGATCGCGTAGCCGCGATCGAGGGTGGCGAGCGGGCTCACGGCATGCAGGGTGCGCGCAGCGCTTTCATAACGCCCCCGCAGAGTCGCCAGACGCTGACGCACCGCCCCCTGCAGGCGCCGCTCCAGTTCGTCCAGCCGTTGCCCGGTCTGGCGCAATCGATTGCCGGGATGAGCGATCGCCAGGCGTCGCTCCTGCCATGTCAGACGTTCCTGGCGGGACTGCAGCAAGCGGTGTATCGCGGCACGCAGGCGCCGGGCATCCGCGTCCAGCCGGGCCAGCCAGTCCGCCGCATCCGGAACCGCGATCTCGGCGGCGCCGGAGGGGGTCGGGGCACGACGATCGGCCGCAAAGTCCGCGATCGTGAAATCCACCTCGTGGCCCACGCCCGAGATCACCGGGATGGCGGATGCGCGCATGGCCCGCGCCACGATTTCCTCGTTGAAGCTCCACAGGTCCTCCAGCGAGCCGCCACCCCGCGCAAGGATCAGCACGTCGCACTCGGCCCGTCTGCTTGCCAGCTCGAGCGTCTCGGCAATCCTCACGGCAGCCCCCTCGCCCTGTACCGGCACCGGGTACACCAGCACGGGGACTGCGGGAAAGCGGCGCGCCAGCACGTGCACGATGTCGCGCACGGCCGCGCCGCTCGGCGAGGTGATCACGCCGATGCGGGCGGGCAGTTTCGGCAGCGGCCGCTTGGCCGCCTCGTCGAACAGCCCCTCCGCGCGCAGCCGGGTTTTCAATTCCTCGAAGCGCCGGCGCAGGGCGCCTTCGCCGGCTTCTTCCATTCGCTCGATGATCAACTGGTATTCGCCGCGAGGCTCGTAGACGCTGACGCGGGCCCGCACCAGCACCTGCAAGCCGTTGCGCGGCGTGAAAGCCACGCGCAATGCGGCGTTGCGCCAGAGGGCGCAGCGTACCTGGGCCGCCTCGTCCTTGAGGGAGAAATACACGTGGCCCGACGCGGGCCGCGCCAGGTTGGAAATCTCGCCCTCGAGCCACAGGGCCGGCAGTCCGGTCTCGATCAGGAGCCGCACCTCGCGGTTGAGGCGCGAAATGGTCCACACGTCGCGTTCGGGCAGGTCGAAATCGTCAGCAGCCATCAACGAATCATACCCCGAGATTTACCGTCGCCGGAGCGGGGCGTAGAATGACGGGTTTACCTGATTCACCTTGCTAGAGGGACCCGCTATGCGCCTGGTACAGGAAGCCCTCACGTTCGACGACGTCCTCCTCGAGCCCGCTTACTCCGCGATCCTGCCGCGCGACGTCAGTCTCGGCACCCGTCTCACCGCGGAAATCGCGATGCAGTTGCCGATCCTTTCCGCGGCGATGGACTCGGTCACCGAGGCGCGCCTCGCCATCGCGCTGGCCCAGGAGGGCGGCATCGGCGTGATCCACAAGAATATGACCGCCGAGGCGCAGGCCCGCGAGGTGCGGCGCGTCAAAAAATACGAAAGCGGGATCATCAACGACCCCATCACGGTGACTCCCGACAAGACCATCCGTGAGGTCCTGGAGCTGACGCGCGCCAAGGGCATCTCCGGCGTGCCGGTCGTCGATGGCGACCAGACCCTGGGTATCGTCACCAACCGGGACCTGCGCTTCGAGACGCGACTCGACCTGCCGGTTTCAGAGGTGATGACCCCCCGCGAGCGCCTCGTGACGGTGCGCGAGGGTTCCGCCAAGGAAGAAGTGCTCCAGCTGTTGCACCGCCATCGCATCGAGAAAGTGCTCATCGTCGACGGCGACTTCCGCCTGAAAGGCATGATCACCGCCAAGGATTTCCAGAAGGCGACCGATTTCCCGCGGGCCTGCAAGGACGAGCGCGGCGCGTTGAGGGTGGCGGCTGCGGTCGGCACCAGTGCCGACACCGACGAACGCGTGGCTGCGCTGGCCGCGGCAGGTGTCGACGTGATCGTCGTCGATACCTCGCATGGCCACACCGAGGGCGTCCTGCAGCGGGTGCGTCGCGTCAAGCAGGCCTTCCCCGACATCCAGGTGATCGGCGGCAACATCGTCACCGGCGACGCCGCGAAGGCGCTCGTCGAGGCCGGCGCCGACGGCGTCAAGGTCGGGATCGGTCCCGGCAGCATCTGCACGACGCGCGTCGTGGCGGGCGTCGGCGTCCCGCAGGTTACGGCGGTGGCCAATGTCGCCGCAGCGCTTGAAGGGACGGGCATCCCGTTGATCGCCGACGGCGGCATCCGCTACTCGGGCGACTTCGCCAAGTCGATCGCCGCCGGGGCCCACAGCATCATGGTTGGCGGGCTGTTCGCCGGCACCGAGGAGTCCCCGGGCGAAGTCGAGCTCTACCAGGGTCGCTCCTACAAGACCTATCGCGGCATGGGCTCGCTGGCGGCCATGTCGCAACGCAATGGATCGAGCGACCGCTACTTCCAGGACGCCACCGATGAAGTAGAGAAGCTCGTTCCCGAGGGGATCGAAGGCCGCGTGCCTTACAAGGGCAGTCTGCTGCAGATCATCCACCAGCTGGCCGGCGGATTGCGCGCGGCGATGGGTTACACCGGCTGCAGCACCATCGAGGAGATGCGCACCAAGCCGAAGTTCGTGCGTATCACCAATGCCGGCGTCCGCGAGGGCCACGTGCACGACGTAGCCATCACCAAGGAAGCGCCGAACTACCGCGTGGATTGAGCGACCAGATGACATGAGCACCGATATCCATGCGCACCGCATCCTGATTCTCGATTTCGGTTCGCAGTACACGCAACTGATCGCGCGCCGCGTGCGTGAGGCCGGCGTCTATAGCGAGATTCGCGCGTGGGATTGCTCCGCCGAAGACATCCGGGCATTTGCGCCAGCGGGAATCATCCTGTCCGGCGGGCCGGAGTCGGCGACCGTCGAGGAAGGCCCGCGAGCCGCCGACACCGTGTTCGACCTGGGCGTTCCGGTGCTGGGGATCTGCTACGGGATGCAGACCATGGCGGCCCAGCTGGGCGGCGAGGTCGCCGGCTCGTCGCATCGCGAGTTTGGCTATGCCCGCGTCAGGGTCACGGCATCTTCGAACCTGCTGGACGACATCGAGGATCACGAGGACGCGGACGGCAATCCCCTGCTCGACGTGTGGATGAGTCATGGGGACCGGGTCGAGGCCTTGCCCCCCGGCTTCGTCGCGATTGCCGGCACGGAAAGCGCGCCGCTCGCGGGCATGGCCGACGACGGACGGCGTTTCTACGGACTGCAGTTCCATCCCGAGGTCACGCATACCCGCCAGGGCACGCGCATCGTTTCGCGATTCGTGCACGACATCTGCGGCTGCGCCAGCGACTGGAACCCGGGAAATATCGTCGAGGACAGCATCGCGCGCATCCGTGCGCAGGTCGGCAGCGACAAGGTGTTGCTCGGCCTGTCCGGCGGGGTGGACTCCTCGGTCGTGGCCGCGCTGCTGCACCGGGCGATCGGCGACCAGTTGATCTGCGTGTTCGTCGATCACGGCCTGCTGCGCCTGAACGAAGGCGACCAGGTCATGGCGACCTTCGCGAAGCACATGGGAATTCGTGTCATCCGCGTGGACGCCGAAGCGCGTTTCCTCGCCGCGCTCGCGGGCGTCTCCGACCCGGAGGAAAAGCGCAAGATCATCGGCGGGCTGTTTATCGAGGTGTTCGAGGAGCAGGCGCAGCAACTCGAGGATATCGACTGGCTGGCGCAGGGCACGATCTACCCCGACGTCGTCGAGTCCGCGGGATCGAGCACCGGCAAGGCGCATGTGATCAAGTCCCACCACAACGTCGGGGGGCTGCCGGCGCACATGCGCATGCGCCTGGTGGAGCCGTTGCGTGAACTGTTCAAGGACGAGGTCCGCAAGATCGGGCTGGAGCTGGGCCTGCCGTGGGACATGGTGTACCGCCACCCGTTCCCGGGCCCGGGACTGGGGGTGCGAATTCTCGGCGAGGTGCGCAAGGAATTTGCCGAACTGCTGCGCAAGGCGGACGACATCTTCATCAGCGAACTGCGCAACCACGATCTCTATGAGAAGGTGAGCCAGGCGTTCGCAGTGTTCCTTCCGGTGCGCTCTGTCGGCGTGATGGGCGACGGCCGCCGCTACGACTATGTCATCGCGCTGCGGGCGGTCGAGACCATCGATTTCATGACGGCGCGCTGGGCGCACCTGCCATACGAATTCCTCGACCTGGTGGGACGGCGCATCATCAACGAGATCGCCGGCATTTCCCGCGTGACTTACGACATCTCGGGGAAGCCGCCGGCCACGATCGAGTGGGAGTGATCTGCTCCTGAACGTGACAGCAGGCGGATATTCTCGATTATGCTTTGATCAGTCCAGGTGACACCGGGAGGAAGCGGCAAGCATGTTTTCAGGAATGTCCAAGAAGCAGTCCTATACACTGGGTTTCCTGGCCGTGGCGGTCGTGACGATCGTCCTCGGCTGGCTCGGCAAATCGATGATCGGCGAGGAAACCGCCAGCGCCACGGATTTCTGGCACGTCGGATACTTTCGCGATGAAGGCATGGACAGGCTGTTCACGGTCGCCTACCAGGCCCCAGCGGCCGAGCAGGACGTGCGCCAATATGCCGCGCAGCTCACGCATACGCCAGGCCACACGACCGTGGCTTTCTTCTACGCGCAGGGCAGCCGGATTCCTTCCGCCGGTATCACGAACGCGCGAAGCCTCGCGGATGCCAAGCAGGCCGTGCGCAACATGGCGGGGGCGAGCCCGTGGCGATTCGCAACCTTGAAGGACGAACAGGGCGAGCTCAGGCTGGTGGATTGCCAGGCAACGCCCGGCGATGTCCTCTGCCGGCGCTGATGGTCACGGCCCAACCGAGTCCACCGCCCGCAGCCGAAAGCCCAGCCTGAGGCGACAGTACCGCGGGCGCAGCTAAGGCAGAGATGAGCTTGCAGGATAGGCTTTCATCGTGCCGGCGCTTCCTGTCAGCACCAGCGCACCGGTGGCGTCGATATCGAAGTGGCCGATGCCCTCGAGAATGCGGAAGAATTTCTGTTCCTGGTTCATCAGCGCCGGCGCGCAGGCCATCCTGGTGGCCGCCACGCCGGTGATGTTCAATCCCTCGCCGCTCAAGTTGTACCCGGCGGTGTATCGGTTGCAGGAGGCGCGCCCGGCCAGGCGGCTCGATGCGGCGTCGAACTCGAAAGTGATGCGGGAGCGGTCGATGATGCCGCCGCCGTCGAGATCCTCGACCACCCATTCGCGGCCGGCGAGCAGGTCGATTGACTCTCCGCCACAGCCGGTGAGGACGCGCCCATCGATCTCCAGGGCGACCACGTAGGGATAGGGCATGCCGCTCATGATGTCGTTGCACTTGCGGCGTGCCACGTCCATCGCCATGCGATGGGAGCCGTCGGCCGCGCGGAATCGTGTCACCCGGCCTTCCCTGGTGGTATCGAGAAGAGGCAGCGAGAGGCGCTGCTGTCCATAGTCGAGGACCAGCTCGGCCTTGCCCGCCGCCAGCAGGACGTTCCAGCCGGGTTCCTGGCCACGGGCACGGAATGGTTCGCCCGGTGGCGGAGCCTGTCGGCAGGCTGGGAGGGGTTGGCCCTCGATTTCCACCTGCGCCACGTCGTCCTTGCGGTGAAAACGAGTCGTCTCGTCGCCCAGCGCGACATACAGGGCGCCCGAGGTCGCCGGGATCGGCGCCATATCGATCACGCGACCGTCCACCACCATGCGGGCGTCGCCTGCCTCGGCGCCGAACAGCAGATCCACGGGGCCGCACAGGAAATGTGTGCCGAAGGCGACCTCGTCCGCCGGGAGCAGGCGCAACATGCCGAGTTCGGCACGCCCTGCGGCGGGATCGATCATCACCGGCCGCGTGACGCGGAAGACGCGCCCCGCCAGCGTCACACTGCCGCGGAGTTCGTAGACGGCCGCTGCGCCGCCTGCCAGGGCGGTCTCCAGCCGGAAGGGTACCGGGACCTGGCGACCCTGCAACGGGATCTCCAGCTCGGCTACCCGCTCCGTTCCCGCGGCATCGAACCTGTGCAATTGCACGCTGGCCACGCTGTCCGGCGGTAATGCAATCCGTTCGGGGTAGCTGAGGGTGCCCTGCACGATCAGCGGATCAGTACCTGCTGCGGTTCTCGGCCAGTGGCATCCGGCCAGCGCGACCGAGATGCAAGCTAATGCGATGAGAGTGAAGATCTTCATCGTGTAATCACTCCGGTTTGATAAGCCAGGCGCCGAACGGTTACCAGGCTCAGTTTACCCGCCCCGCCGTAACAGCAGCGCACATTGCGCCGTGAGGGGCAGCTGATTGCACGGCTGATCCGCTTCGGCCGCAAGGCCGGCAGGCTACGGCTGGACCCTGCTTTATACTGCCGACTCTCTCGCGGTCCCGGAGCCCGGATGGAAGAGGTGGAGGTCTCCCTGCTCTCTGCGCTGCTGCTCGGCGGCCACATGCTGTTGGTGGCCGGACTGGCGGTGCGCATCCTGTTCCGTCAACTGCCGGTGGGCAGCACGCTCGCCTGGCTGGTGATCCTGTTCGTGCTCCCGGTGGTCGGGCCGGCGACCTACCTGTTCATCGGCGAGAATCGGCTGGGCAACAAGCGGGCCCGCCGCTGGCAGCAGATTCACGACCTCTACCGGGAGTGGCAGGGGCGCTTTAACCTGCGCGCGCGCATCGACTGGAGCCGCCTCCATCCGCGGGCTCAGTCACTCGCAAGCCATGGCCAGTCCGTGACCGGCTTCGCCGCGCTGCAGGGCCATGCGCTGGACCTGCTCGAGGGCTGGGACGCCTTCGTGGACGCGCTGGTAGCGGATATAGATGCCGCACGCAGCACCTGCCACCTGGAGTTCTATATCTGGGCATCGGCAGGCCGCGCCGCAGAGGTCGAAGCGGCGCTGGTGCGTGCGGCCGAGCGCGGCGTCATCTGCCGGGTGCTGGTCGATGATGTCGGCGCGGGTCGCTTCCTGCGCAGTCGTTCGGCTGGACGACTGCGTGCCGCCGGGGTGCGCGTGGTAAGGCAGTTGCCGGTGGGCTTGCTGCGCATGCTGTTCGTGCGCATGGACCTGCGCAACCACCGCAAGATCGTGGTGCTGGATGGCGAGATCGGCTACACCGGCAGCATGAACCTGGTCGATCCGGCGCATTTCAAGCAAAGCGCGGGCGTCGGTCGCTGGGTGGACGCGATGGTGCGGCTGCGCGGCCCGGCGGTCGAGGTGCTGAACGGCGCCTTTCTCGAGGATTGGGAGCTGGAGACGGACGAGGGGATGGAGATCCTCGAGAGTGCCGACTTGCGCGCCGTGGCCGAGCAGGGCGACACGGTGGTCCAGGTGGTGCCCTCCGGGCCAGGCCTCAACCGCGCCTCCATACACCAGTTGCTGTTGTCACTGCTGTACTCCGCGGAGCGTGAACTGGTGCTGACCACGCCTTACTTCGTGCCAGACGAATCGATCATGACGGCGCTGATCTCAGCGGCGCGCCGGGGTGTGGAGGTGACGTTGAATGTGCCGGAGAAGCTCGATTCGGTGATCGCGCGCTATGCGGGCGCGGCCTGTTTCGAGGAATTGCTGGCGGCCGGCGTGCAGATCGCCCGCTACGAGCCCGACCTGCTGCATACCAAGGCGATCACAGTCGATGGACGCATCGCCGTGCTGGGTTCTGTGAACATCGACATGCGCAGCCTGTGGCTGAACTTCGAGATCTCGCTGTTCATCTATGATCGCGGTTGCGTCAGTCGCATCCGTGAATTGCAGGCGCGCTACCTGCGGGACTCCGTGCTCCTGCACCCGCGTGCATGGGGAGAGCGTCCGCTCGCCGCCCGTGTTGCGGAGGGTGTGCTGCGCTTGCTGGGACCACTGGTGTGACCCCGCGGCGCAGGCGTTAGACTGCGCCGACTCGATACATGAGAAGAGAAACGGACCGATGAGCGATCGCGCGGACGCGGACGAGCGCTACATGCGCCAGGCACTGGCCCTCGCCGCTCGTGCGGAGGCCGAGGGCGAGGTGCCGGTCGGTGCCGTGCTCGTGGTGGACGACCGTCTCATCGCCTCCGGCTGGAATCGTTGCATCGCCCTGCACGACCCCAGTGCGCACGCCGAGCTGTCGGTCCTGCGTGCCGCGGGCCAGGCGCTCGGCAACTACCGCCTTCCGGGTGCCACGCTCTACGTGACGCTTGAGCCCTGCGCGATGTGCGCAGGCGCGATGGTACACGCGCGCATCGCGCGGCTGGTGTACGGCGCCGCCGATCCGAAAACGGGCGCGGCCGGCAGCGTCTTCGATCTCTTGCGTGCCCCGCAGCTGAATCACCGTGTCGAAGTCACGGGCGGCGTGCTCGAGGAAGCATGCGGCGCCATCCTGCGCGAGTTTTTCCGCGCACGCCGGACGCAGGCGGCGCTCGGCTAGTTGCTTGCAGCAATTATCGCGGGGTCGTAGCTGTCCGCGGTGATCCAGGCCATTACCTCGTAATAGCGGCGGATGTTATCGACGAAACGCACCGGCTCCCAGCCGCGTGCGTAGCCGAAGCGGGTCTGTCGATACCAGGTTTCCTGCGCCAGCAAGGGCAGGCTGTCGCGCACGTCAGCCCAGCGATCGGGGTCACCGCCCTGTCCCTGGGTGATTCGACGCGCGTCCTCCAGGTGGCCGAACCCCACGTTGTACGCGGCCAGCGCCATCCAGGTGCGATCGGGTTCAGGAATACGGTCCGGAATCTTGCCGAACACCCGCTTGAGGTATCGCGCGCCGCCGCGGATGCTCTGTTCAGGGTCCTCGCGGTCGGTGACGCCCATGGCCTCGGCGGTGCTCTGCGTCAACATCATCAAGCCGCGCACGCCGGTCGGTGAAACCGCCAGCGGGTTCCAGTGCGACTCCTGGTAACTGAGCGCAGCGAGCAACCGCCAGTCCATTTCCTGGTCCGCTGCGGCATCCTCGAACCATTCCCGGTAGCGCGGCAGTCGCGTGTCGATGTGCCTCAGAAACGTGCGGGTGCCCACGTAGTCGAATCGCTCGGTGTGGCCGAAGTAGCGATCCTTGATCTCGTCAAGCCGGCCGCTGGCGAAGACCTCCGTGAAATAAACCTGCGCCGCGTCCAGCAGTGTGGTGTCGTCGCCGCCTCGGAAGGCCCATGCCACCGGTTGGGGTTCACTCACGTCGAAGGCCACGCGGATGTCCGGGTGGAAATAGCGATTGATTCTCACGGCGGCCGAATCCGCCACCGTGAAATCGATCTCTCCTGTCGACACGCGCGCGAGAAGGCTCTGCAGGTCGCTGGTCGGGTTCTCCACCCAGGTCAGGCCGGGTGCCTCTCGCCGCAACGTCTCCAGGGTATCGACGAAGCTGCTGTTCGCAACCACTTCGAGCCGTTGGCCGTAGGTCTGGTCGAGTTTACGCGGCTTGCGCGTATCGAGGCGATAAACGAGCTGATGCGTGACTTCGCTGTAGGGCGGACCGAACGCGAACACCTCCCGTCGCGATGGCGTGACGATCAGCCCGGCGGCCGCGAGATGAGCACGCCCCCGCGCGACTTCGTCCAGCAGTTCTCCCGGCTGGTCACGGACTGATACGCGCAGGCGCACACCGAGAAAATCGGCGAAGCCGCGCGCCAGTTCGTACTCGGGTCCGACCGGACCCTCCGGCCCGATGTAGTAACTCGTCGGCGCGTTACGCGTGACGACGGTCAGCGTGCCTTCGCGCTGCACCTGTTCCAGCAAGGTCAGATGCGGACTGCAGGTGCCGAGCAGCAACGCGACGATGAGGACGGCGAAAATCCTCAACGTGACCCCGGGACGTGCGACTCGGTTCTCATGCCGCGATCATAATCACTGCGCGGGGCCGGGTCATCTTGAGCCATGCTTCAGGCACCCAAGGTGTATCACACTTCGCGTATCCTACTGCTGGGAACCGCTCCAGGCTAAACGATGGGCTTCTACGACCGACATGTCCTGCCGCGGATCGTGCACCTCGCCTGCAGCACCCGGCCGGCGATGCGCCAGCGCGCGAAGGTCGTGCCGCTGGCCCGCGGTGATGTGCTGGAGATCGGTATCGGGTCGGGCCTCAACCTGCCGTTTTACGACCCGGCCAGGGTGCGGCGGGTCTGGGGCCTCGAGCCATCGCCCGAGATGGTCGATCGGGCGCAGCAAGTCGCCGCGGGCCTGCCGCTGGACGTCGAATTCATCCTGCTGCCGGGCCACGAGTTGCCGCTGGAGGACAACAGCGTCGATACGGTGCTGACGACCTACACGCTGTGCACGGTGCCTGATCCGAGCGAGGTTCTGGAGCAGGCAAGGCGCGTGCTTAGGCCCGGCGGAGCGCTGATCTTCTGCGAGCACGGCGCGGCGCCCGATCGCTGGGTCCGCCACCAGCAGGCGTTGATCAACCCGGCGTGGTCGCGCCTGGGAGGCGGCTGCAATCTCGATCGCGTCATTCCGGACATGCTCGAGGCGGGTGGCTTCAAGCCGGAGCGATTGGAAACGGGCTACATCCGGGGCTGGCGCCCGGCCTGCTTCAATTACTGGGGCAATGCGCTGCCACGGTAGTCCGGGAAGCCCTTGCGGGTCTCGAACTCGCGGTAACGGGTGCTGAAAAGGGTGGCGCCGGAGAGTCGGTCGAGTTCCCGGAGCAACGCCCCCAGGTCGTCATCGCGGTGCCTGCAACAGTTCACATAGTCGCGCAGCACGTCCACGAAACCCCTTGCCGTTGCTTTGCGCAACGCGGCGTCGACCTGCAGGAAATAGGCCGCGCCGCCCCAGTACATGGTCGGATAGTTGCCCTCGGCACGCAGGCGTGGGGCGGCGACAGCAAAGGGCCGACCCGGGTAGCGGTAGCGGCGTTCGGCGAGCGCCAGCTTTCCCTGGTAACGCCGCGCGACTTCTTCAGGGGAAAGCTCGCCCATGGCCTGCATGACCTGGTATTGCATGTAACTGGCAAATCCTTCCGCGAACCAGGCATGACGGGAGCCGAGGTAAGGAAAGGCGAGGTGGCTGAGTTCATGCGACGCCGTCCAGTCCGCGCGCAGCGCTGCGGCGGAATAAGCCGGATCCACGTGGAAATGCACGCCCTGGATGCGTCCGCGCTGCGTATTGGCCCACGGCACGGGTTCGCGCGCGTTGTCGCGCCGATGGAAGGTCACGTGCACATCGAAAGGGAAGGGGCCGACCAGTTGTTCGACACCGGCCTGGGTCTCTTCCACCCACCGGACCAGTTTCTCCCGCTCCGCAGGAGAGAATTCATCCGACCACTCGAAGCGCAACGCCGCGTCAGCCTGACTGCAAAGCAGCAGCAGCGATACAAGCCATGCCGACCCGAGATACCTCAGCGGATTCCAGCGCACGTCGATATCAATCTCCAGCCTGAGTCAGAAGCGGCAGCGTGCCGAAGCGATTCATGCCGGAGCCGCCGTCGGAGCCCGCGTCGTACATGTAGCCGTAGACGGGCTGCTCGCGCCCGCGCCCGAGCACGGCGCCGCGCACCCACTGGATCTGGGCGCCATCCACCTGCAGGGTCGGCTCCGTCCACGACTCGCCGGCGGTCCGCGAGGTGTGGAACAGTCGGCCGGTCCCCGCTTCGATGAACAGCACATGCACGGTGTCACCGTGGCCGACCGCGTCCGCGCCGACCTGGTCCGAGTCCACGGCGTTCTGCACCACGGCGCGACGGGTGACCTGGACGGTCTCGGAGAAAGCCGAGTCCGGGCCGATGCGCCGCTCCCACAATGTGCCGTCTGCAAGGCGATAAATCACGCTGAGCGTCTCAGTCTCCGGCAGGTATGTCAGGGGCACGAGGGCGCCGACCTCCTCGGTCCCCGTGCCCAGTCCGTCCGCAAGCAAGCGGCGCGGCGTCAGTTCGCCGCCCGGACGCAATTGCCGATACCACACCGTACCGTCTTCGCCCGTATAGGCCAGGTGGATGACGTCGTCCCGTCCGCGCACAAGCATGGGCCCGGACAGCTTCGGCCCGACCCCGGCGTCGATCACCGATTCCGGACCCCATTCGCCCTCGGCCGAGCGCACGCGATAGCGGATTTTCTCCGGGCCGCCGTAGACGCCCACGACGCTGCCGTCGGAACGCACGGCGAGATCGGCAACCTGGGTCGGCGGTTCTCCGGGAGAAGCCAGCCGTTCGTCGCGCACCGCCCAGCGATCAGGCTGTGCCGGGTGATCTGCGGTGAGAAACACGTGGTAGAAGACGTCGTCCGACGTCTGGTGCAGCATGTGGATACGATCCCCGTCGAGCACGGAGGCGAAGCCTTCGAGATCGCCGGTGGCGGGGCGATGTTCACCGTCCATCTCCCGCCAGCTCGCGCCGCCATCGGATGACTTGACGGCCATCAGCATGTTGTCGGTTTCCGCCGGTTCCATGAGGAAGTAGTAGTCACCGCCGGCGGTCTCCCACGGGCCGATGCGGGCGGGCGTCTCCACGAAGGTGCCGCCGAGGTGGCCGGCCGGCACCTCGAGTGTGACTGCAGCCGTGGCGACGGCGGGAACCGGATGTCCGTCAGCGTCCAGCACCCGGAACTCGAAGCGGTCTCCGGTCTCATTGCGCGCTGCACCATCGGCGAAGTGGCGTATGACGAGCGGAAATTCCCACTCGGTGTGGCTGGCTGGATCATCCTGCGCCGGCAACTCGCGCGCCGGGGCCTGGCGGGCAAAACTGACACCGGCGCCACCGGCAAACGGTCGATCCGAGCCTGCGAGCAGGTCTGCGGTGTCCGTTCCATGGCGGAAAGCCCCGGCCACTATGCTCGCCCGAGGCGAACGGGGAAGGCCCTCGATGGTCACCGAGCGCAGCTCGAGCGCGCTTCCCCCGGGCACGAAGACGCCGCTCCTGAGCGCATCGAGCGGTCCCGGCGGACGCTCTGTGAACACCAGCGCCTCGTCGTCGTATTCCACGGTGGTCTCCGCGTCCTCGAGGACCACCTTCAGTTCGGCCCACTGTCCGCTCTGCACGGCGTAGCGATGGGTCGCCAGGCGCGTTTCTTCGCCGTCCTGCATTTGCACCAGGTGCAGGCCGTGGCCCGCCTCCAGGTCCACGCGGTGATGGTTAAGCGCATCACGGTAGTGGAACACCAGGCCCGCGGTGGACGCCCCGGCGGGCAGCCGTAATCGGGCAGCGATCTCGACCGGTTCCCAGTGCACGTCATGCCGGCCCAGGGCCAGGATCGCATCGCCGCCTGGCTCGAATCGCAGGTGGCCTCCCGCGGACGTCTCCTGCCAGCGCAGCGCAGACTCGTCGCCCTGGTGCCAGTCCCAGGACGCGCCCGCCGGGTCCGGCGGCGTCTCGAATTCCAGCTCGTCCGC
>Ga0209948_1000084_pt1 | contig 25922 bp, 28 predicted proteins | sample SalPonR2_C_D2_MG_FD_185709 | JGI IMG/M metagenome (GOLD analysis project Ga0209948, IMG submission 185709) | Salt pond soil microbial communities from South San Francisco under conditions of wetland restoration - Salt Pond MetaG R2_C_D2_MG... ... | reverse complement strand
GTGGCTAACTGCGTGCTTGAAAATGGCTACAGGCACGACATTTTCAATGCCTCTCTCCTTGATCACTTTCCTGAGGGACAGGACATTGAATATCGCTTCTACGATGATGATAGATACGCTCTCGTGTTTTCGAGCCTCGTCTATACCGTACACCCAATACCTTGACCCGAGTTCTAGGTCATACCTGCTCGGAAACTTCTTTGTAACCTTGCCTGGAACGTCAGTGTAGGTGCGTCCTTGGTAATACACGACGCGCTCCCACTCGGTTACTGGGAAGATAGCATAAGGCTCCCATCTGTGGTCTTGTCGTGTGAACCCCGCACCTGCTTTTATGAAGTCCTTAATATGAAGGTTCTTGCGCTTAGCCATCTTGGCTATCTTCTTGTAATAGTACGAGTCAGGGTCGTCTTTGAGGAGTGTAAAGCCTTCGGGTAGCTTGACGCCAGTAGAGAATCCCTCCCTGACCTTCTTGCGACCACCGCCTATTTTCTCTGTAAGCTCCATGAGCTCATCGTCGTCGACAGGTACTTCCTCGCGCTCAATGTCGTACCCCAAACTCTTTGCCCACCTGTAAAAATCCCCTGAGTGTCCAGGCTGGCCTCCGCACCTCCAGCAGTTAGTAAGTGCGCTGTTGAGGTTTATTGACCTGTTACCAGACTTGTCAGAGCATTGTGGGCAGACGATAACCAGTTCCTCGGAGGTACTCCTATGGGGAACGACGTCGAAATAGTATTCTACTGAGTGCTTTAAGGATTCTGACATACCTTGTAGAACAGTTACGCGGGGAACTGGTCTTTAGTGATGACTTCCTTGAAGTGTACCTTAGCGTTAGCCTCAGCTTCCTCTTGGGTTTCACCTGGCTGCGGCGTGTACTCGTACTCTCTGTTGTTAAACTTGATTGACTGCTTGTTCGCCTCAGAAGCGACCGTTCCGAACGAGAGCACCTCCTCGCCACCTACAACTTCCGTAGTGTTCTGCGAACCAAGAGCAGCGTTGTAATTTTCGCTGGCACGCTCCTGAAGCTCCGTTGATTTGTTGTACACGTCAGTTAAGGCATCTTCGTAGCTCGGCGAACCCTCAAAGCCATAAGGTACAGCATCACCCGTCCCAGGCACCTGAAGGAAACCGAATCCTTCAGGATCTTCAGGGTTGGCTTGCCTGTACTGCTCTATTTGGTAATCAGCTTCGAGGTCGGCTACCTTAGAGAGTATCTGACCGTTGGCAACCCGAAGTGCCGACGCGTCGTCTTCTCCGTTGAGGTCAACAGGCACCTCTATGACTTCGCCTCTGTACGTGATGCGCCTCGTTTGTACGCTTCCCGTGCTTACCACGTCGTTCTCGATAGCTTCGTCAAGCTGCTCAGACGTGGCGTACCCGTCAGCAGTCACTCTAACGTCAAGCTCAGCGTCAGGGTTCTGGAAAAATACACCGTCCTGCTGAGTCAGGCTGTTGAGCCCTACCCCGCCTGTAAGTTCGTTGGCTGCCGCGCTGCGCTGGTCTTCTATACGCGCTTTCACGCCTTCTATTATGGACGCAAGGGAGAGGTCTGACACTGTGTCACCTAGGGGCTTGTTGCCTGCCTCAGGAAGAAATCTGTTTTTTACTAAGTCAAAGGCAGGAAGCCAGTCTACAACCTCAGGGTAGACTTGAGCTATAATCCTGCTCGCGTTGCTACCGTCGTAAGATAGCTCATCCATCTGAAGACCCCCGCACCATGCTCTTTTAAGCAGGAAAACCCAAGACGCCTGGAGGTTTAGGTCGTTGTTCACCTCAGCTTGTGGGTTTTTTGCCAAAACAGAGCGTTCTGACCCTCGCAGAAGAACTAGTGCGATGTTCTTGGTGAAGTTCGGTATCCCCTGACCTTCGACTAGGTTTATGTAGCTGCTCTCAGGTACGACGTTTTCAGTGCCATCCTTGGTTAATAAGTACCGGTAGTCGATACCTCCCCTACCTGCGCGGGCAGCGTTATACCACTGCTTCAATACTGATACAACAGGCGGCAGTCCGCCCAAAGATTCCGCATCTTTACCTATGTTGAAAGTAAACCGTACGCCTTGATACGCCTGGTCGTACCCAGGAAGTTGCAAAGGAAGCGAGAACCTTTTTACCTCCATAGGGTTGATGACTGACTCTGAGAATGACGCAGAATGGCAGAACTGGTACATAATCCCATCATGCACGTTCGCTATGGTATCAGGCGTGGTTTCGTTTAAGTCGCGTAGGTCAAACAGGGCGACCCACATGTCTGATCTTTGAATCTCAAGACCGCCGCGCGTCCCCCACCTGTTCTTTGTAGTTACGATAGGCATAACTTAACTACTGCATGCAATACCCAGGCACATACTCAGGATACGTAGTCAACAACAAAGACCCTTACCAGATGGGGAGGGTTCGGGTACGCGTACCTGCTGCTTACGGACCCACCGCAGGCGTTGACGGATCTATCTCTGACGGAGACCTTCCTTGGGCACTGCCCTCGGGACTCCCCGCAGGCGAGACGTCAGGCAGTGGCGGCGGCAGCTGGATACCGAACGTAGGTGATCGTGTATTTGTCCGCTTTTTGGATGGTGAACCAGAAAAACCAGTATGGGAGTGGGGGTCTCAGCAAAAGCCTGACTTAGACGTAGAGGAAAAAGACAGGTTCGTGAAAGATTTCTACGAGACCCAGAACGGCTCATCGACTCCTAAAGCTCAATCAGGGTTCACCAAGTATGGACATGTGTGGTGGTTTCACCCTACTGACATCACGTTCAGCACTCAAAAAGGATACTCTATAGTCGCGACCGATGCGAGTTCCATTGCGCTTGACGGTCGAATAGACATAAGAACTCCGCTCGGAAACAGCATAGCCGTAACCGACGAGACAGGGTTAGACCCTCGGTCAGGAAGTGTAGAGGTATACAGCAACAACGCTTTTCAGGCTAAGTTCGACGATCTATTCTTCACAGGTACCGCGTACCTTATGAAAGCCTTAACCACTTACACGGTCGAAGCGCAGGTGCAGTCAACTATCGCATCCTCGGCTCGCGTAGACATAAAGGCACCTGTCTTGTACACGACAGGGCGCACCCCTGTGACCAAGCCAGAAGTTCCTTCTAACCTTGCGGATGCGTGGCTATCCGCCAGCCTGACAGCAGAAGAAAAGGTCGTGTTACAGCAATCCTGGGTCGCGCAGCAGCAAGCAATATCCAATGACTTAACCCCTTTCGAGATGTGGCACGTTATCGGGGTAAACACTGACTGGCGCATATCAGCAAACCACATGCTTACCGCAGGTAACATTTATGAGACTGTAGAGGCTCTGTACAGTACAGCTACGTCAAATCGAGAAATGGTATGTTCGGAAGGGTACGGACTAACGTCTAACTCGTACTTCGGAGCGGTTGCGTCAGATTACGTTCTTGAAGTAGGGTCTTCTACGCTGATAAGTTCAGGTAGCACCATGGTTATACAGGTGGGAGGACGCACATTAAACATATCATCAGCTGGATTCGTATTTAGTTAAGACATGAACAGACCAAAAGGATTTCTTACCATCACAGGAGGCCACCGAGAGGACGGCAAGTTTGTCCGAACACAGGACGCTATCGACCAAGGCCTTCTTGCTCGCCCAACCTTGAACACTCCGAAAGGGTGGGGCATTGAAAAGCACGAGCTTCCGATCGGAGAGAACCTATTCGTAGATCAGGGGCGGCAGCTTCTGGCGTACGCGTTTGGGTTTGCTGAGCCTATCAGCAACCATGTCTGCTCCCGATTCGGGGTGGGTACAGGTACTTCACCTGCCAAGGTGACTGACGTAGCTCTCCAAAACCCCATCAAGCTCTCAAACAGCCTGTTCACGAAGGAAATACAAGGGGTAAGCTTTCCTGCGCCGTTTATCGCTCTCGTAGAGTTCTCACTGGGCGTAGCGGACGCAAACGGCTACCTCATAACCGAGCTGGGCTTGTTTTCAGGTGATGACACGCTGCTTTCTCGAAAGACGACTGTGGGCATTAACAAGTCAAGCGAGTTTGCCCCCGTGCTGAGTTGGAGAATACGATTTTAGGCTCGGCGTTTTTCGTCCGTGGATTGTAGTTAAGGCATGAACATCCATGTTTCCGATTCACAAGAAGTAGCCGAGACAGAACACACTCTGTTTGAAGTCCTTCGCTCAGGACCTACAGACATGATGGTGATATTGAAAAATGTCGGCATCAACACGGTGAACTACCGTTTCCAAGAACATAACGGCACTAAATGGGTCGATATGGGTCTTCTCGGCACCGACTTCTACAACACTATCATGTCGCGTCAAGTTCGTACCTTGAAGGTGAACTCGCAGTACCCTCAAGTACGCCTCGTCGGCAACGCCTCAGGCGGTGCTATTCTTGAGTTCTCTGTGACTCGCGATTACGATAGACAGTCGGGAGGTCCTATACCTATCCTTTCACTGTAATGAAGGCGGCAATCGTAGAGGACAACGTATTCTCCGCTAAACTCGTAAGAAAGTACCTTGAGAGCGGAGGAAAAGAGTGCGATCACTTCTCCACGGGTGAGGAGTTTTTATTCGCGTACGACATTAATGGAGAGCAATACGACGTGATCATCTGCGATTTAACGCTTGGAGGTCAGCTCAGCGGGGCAGACGTGCTTGAAGCCGTGATAAAGCGCGAAACAGAGGCCAGCCTTATACTGCTTACGTCCGCGTACTTATCTAACGAAATTCAAGAGTTCTGCAAGAGATGTCCTGTCAAGTTCATTAACAAGCCTATAACAAAAAACGAACTTCAAAGCGTAAGTAAATGACTGACGAACACTACTTAAGGCGTACTGAGAGACTTGAAGACCAAGCTTTACAGCAACAGAATATCAACGGACAGCAAGCCGCTGTTCTTGACGAGCTGCGCGGCTACGTACTTGACGTTAAAGATCGCCTCGAAGACGCGTGGTCAACCCTTCAAGAGGTTGAAAAACAAACCACCAGAACGAACGGAAGGGTTACGGCGGTCGAGGCTCAAGACAAGGTTCAAGACGAAGAACTCGAAGAAATTAGGACTTCTATAGCAGAAGGCTTCACTGACTTGAACAATGACCTGTCCGACAAGTTTACCAGAATCCTGAGTGCTACATCAAGCATAGCAGACGACACCGCTGACTTGAAGAACCGAGTGTGTCAGCTTGAAAGCACAAGCGATAAGACGCGGAAAGTGGTCGATTGGGTTGTTCGCTGGAGGTACACTTTGATTGGCGGCGTTTCCGTGGTGAGTGCGCTCATATACGCACTAGACAAAGGGTGGATCTCTATAGCCTTCTAAAGGTCGTACATATCGTCCGGATCGAGACCGTTCAGATTGCAGTAGATTGCTAGGTAGTCTCTGTGCAAGGCATCATACCCTAGGTCTAACACCAGTGATGAGTCAGCGAGGTGCAGGGGGTTAGGGTCTACGATACCTGGTACGTCAGAGTCTAACAGAGTCTGATCCAACGACTCCCAGAAAGGGTCTTCCTTTCCCTTCCCTAAAACCGACGCTATCGCTTCGGCTGCTTCTTCGAGGTTCATGTCAGGAGTGACTGCGTCCTTGTACAGCTTTGCAAAGCCGACCGCGCCTACCCGAGGTACGCCTTTAATGTTGTCAGACTTGTCTCCTATGCACGCAAGAGCTAAGGCAACGTGAATAGGTCGGTGGACTTTCCACTCCTCACACACGGTCTTCACGTTTACGGTGCGTTTCTTGTTTATAGAGTAGTACCTCACGTTCTCGCTAACAGCCTGCAGCAAGTCCTTGTCCCCTGAGGCTATGTAAACGACGTTTCCTGCGCTCTCTGAGCGGTAAGCGGCTGTGATAACGCCGTCATCACCCTCAGTACCTTCTGCAACGCAGTGAGCAGCCCCTAGGAACTGCTCAGAGACGTCCTTGAATATCTCCATCTGCTTGTGGTAACCCTCAGGCTTGTCTTTACGAACTTTCTCGTTCTTTCGTTCGCCATCCCAACAGAATAGAAGGCGGTCTGGGGTGGTCGGTAGGCGACCTGACATAGGGTTCAGCAGACTAAGGACTATCTTCATAGCCATAACGACGCCTTCCACGTGCTCGCCGTCACTGTTTTCGTACACCTCACGTTGATTGTAAGCGGCGTAAAACCCTTTAGCATACACGCTGTTTGCGTCCACTATAAGATCTACGGTCCGCCCTTCTGAGCTTCTTCGTTGTGCCATTTTATGAATAGGTTAAGAACCCAATCAGGAAGCTGAGTGAGGTCTACTGTGAAACCTACGCCTTGTTTTGCAAAGTCGTAGATCGTACGCCACCGACTATCTATCGTCTGCAGCGTCGTCCGAACGAAAAAAGTCTCGGTCCAATCTAAGGCTGTAGGTGAACGTTTTCTTGGTTGAGGGACACTCAATTTCCAGCTTCTGGCTCAAGTGAGGCGTGTGCAACTCTTGCTGCTCTTCCAAGAAGTCCTGGTCTTTAGGCTCAAGTGCGTAGTACCACTCAGCGTACTCGTTCAGAGTTTCAGCCTGCGTGTCGTTGATTGTCACAACGCCTGATACGATGCGGGCAGCACGCTCAGTAATGGACTTGTCTCGCTTGTGGAGATTGAGTTCATCGCGCACGAGCAGAGGTCGGATGGCTACGACGTCCTTGCACACGGGAAGTTCGATGACATCGTACCCCTTGTACCCTTGGGTCTTCTCACCCACCTTCTCCAGCATATCGGGAATGACGACCTCCTCTGTCCAGTGGTGTGACTTATTGAAGGGGGACGTAAGGTGCAGCGTGAGCCTGTTTGCCTTCGGTATTGAGCGTGACACCATCAGCACGGTGTTCACGTCGCCGACAACAAAGTCCTCAATAGGACACCCGTTCAAGTTGCAGACGTACGGCAGAATGTCGAACATGACGCGGTGTTCGTTTTCTTCCACGGAGACGAGTTCCATCAGTTTGTCGTCCACGAAGTTATCCCACGGGTAAACTGTGATTTCCCCTTTGGGGAAAGACTTAGGAGCTGTGTACCCGTGGGATAGCAGCGGCATGGTAACCTTCAAGCGTTCGCGTGAAGGAGTGAGGTCTTTCAGATTTGTTTTAATCGGCATGATGTACCTTTGTTGGTTGTTTCTAAAGTGTAGAACAGAAAACCCGACGACTATTGTCATCGGGTCTCTGAGAAGAAGAGAAGCAGGTTAAACCTAGCGGGAAACCAGACCTTCGTTGCCAACGACGCTCTCGTTCGATGGTACCTTGAGGTCGGACGGGTGGATCGGATAGTAGCGGTCAATGGATATGGTCATCTCGTAGTACACGAGCTGGTTGCCTTGCTCCATGTCCGCGTCTGTCGGCTTGAGCCCTGTAAGAAGCACCCCTTCAAGGACGTACGTCGCACCAGGTTGCATAACGTCAGCTGGCTGCGCGTCATTGATGCGGTTTACTTCGTTGGTCAGCAGCTTTTGGTTCGGCACGAGCCAGTAGAAGTACCCGAAAGTCTTGATGGACGACGTAAGGGACACCCCGCCTGAGCCTGGGTGGGCAATCTGCCAGTGCCAACGCTCAAGCGCCTCAGCCGTAGATTGCGTAAAGCCGTAGCGGGCAGTGATGGTGATTGGGTCCTGCGGCGTGTCTCCGCCGAGCTGGTAGTTGACCTGCTGGAGGTACTTCACAGGGATGGTTTCACGGGTACGGTTAGGGAACGGAAACTTCGTGATAGCGAACTGTACTTGTTGCTCCCACGCGGCTACACCGTTACCTCCTGCACCTGGCAGATTGATGCTGACTTTGAAAAGGTCAGAACGTTGTTGTTCAAGGTTCGATCCCGCCGAACCCCATACGTTTTTATACTTGATAGGCATAATAGACTCCTTCTTCGGTTAAGATGCTTGGTTGAGGACAGCACCAGACTCGCGAACGGTAGCGTTCACAAGGATGCGCTCAGCGGCGTCTGTCGGTATGATAGACAGGTCCACGACAACCTCACGGCGGTTACGTGTGTCCGCGTTGTTGTTGGTAGAGTCGATTGTCAGATCATAGCCTTCAATGCCGCGCTCGTTGCGGATACCCTCCAAGAAGCCGCTGTAGGCTTCCTTGACTTGGTCAAGGAGGGTGTTGTCATTTGGCTCGAAGACGAACTGACGTCCGATGATGCTCAGGCCGTTCACGACGTAGTTCACGAGGATAACGTTGTGGAGGGCGGTGAGCTTGGATTCTGCGCGTTGCAGGGTACGTTCACCGTAAACTTGGATACGACCACGGTACAGGAGGATCGGGTTGATCGAGTTGCCGTTACCATAGGCAGCGTCTAGGTTTTCATCCTGTACGCGGTCGAACTCGACCGCTGTGGCTTCTGGAAGCTGACCACGAGCGTCACCCGCCGCAGCGAACCACGGCTTTGCGTTCTGGAAGGTGTAGGCGAGGGCGCGGAGCGCTCCGAGCGAAGGAGGCGTCCAAACTGACTGACCAGTAAAGGCGTCCGCCATGCGGAACCAGTTCCAGTAAAGCGCGACGTACGGGTTGTCGATACGTCCGTTTCCTGAGTAGAGACCGTCTCCGTTATGCCAGTCAACCGCTTCGCGCAGGTTGAGACCTCGGGGAACGTCCAGCACGGCGACTGCGTTGACTTTTCGGGCGATGCGAGCCATCTCCTGTGCCATGTAGATGTCAGAGCGACCGGGAGCGGCGATTACGTTCACTTGTACGGCGTTCTTGTCCTCAAACACCTTGACGCCTGTAAGCTGGTCAGTGTTAGGGTTAAGCGATCCGATGAAGTCTTGGATAGTCGCTGCCTCACCGTTGAACCCTTTCGAGAACTTCGCGTCGTTGAGGTTGTTTGGACCAGAGTTCCAGCCTGCGAGCGTGTTAGCAGGTGCCTCGTCGCGAAGAACCATGACGTCGTCAATGAGAGTGCTGTTACCGTTCACACGCGTAGTCACGTAGTTGGGATCGGTCGAGTCATCGAACACGACATTGTCGAGCGTTTCTTGTAGTGAGCCGTCAAGATAGACGAGAATACGCTTGGTGTTGGCTGACGAGCCAGGGGCGATACGGACGTTCAGACCTTTGCTGCTGGCTGACACGCGTACAACGTCGTCGACGCTGACTGAATTAGCCCACGTGCCAGGGGAATTAGCGAGTATCTGCATACAGCGGCGACGCGAGTACACGCCTGACAGTACTTCTACCTTGTAGATTTGACCTGCGGTGTAGCTGTCCTGCAGAGGCAGAGGTTGGTAGCCTGATTCTGCGTCGGTCGATGTCTCAAAGTAGATTTGACCAGGAGTCCCTGCAGATGCGGGAACGAGAGTACGGACTTTGACCTCCTGCGTGTCGTGGCGACCACTTTGTGTGATCTTGATGAGACTCCCGATAGGGAGGATGTTGGCGAAATCTGTATAGGACGTAGGTGCGTTGACCACTGTGCAGGCGTACCCGTTACGGTCACCTACGATTTGAAGAGGTACGCTTGGGCTGGCTTCGACGGGATCGTCCTCGTACTCGTAGCAGTCAAGAAACGTCTCAGCTTCATTGGCGGCGTTGCGGACGGGGCAGGTGTCGACTTTGGCGCTTGTGTAGTCATCTTCAAGCGTCTGAGCTTCTTCCCCTGAGGACACGAGGGTCACTTCGTTGGTATTGAGGTCAATACTTTCGACGCGAGCGTTTACGGTAGAAGCCTTTCCAGCCTCTACAATGCGAACGTAGTCGTTTTCCGCGAGCAGGTTTGCGTTCTGGGTGCGTATGACGCTCGCACCTTCTGCACCTGAAGCTCCACCTGGAACGGCTTCGGTGTACCTGCGACCTACGCGGACGCAGATCAGACCATCGCTGAACTGCGAGATAAGGGCGGCGGCTTGAGCCATGTATGAAGTGTGGTCATCGAGCGTAGATGGCGTCGGCGCGAAAGGTGGCGTATTGCTGAGCGGTGACACTGAAACGGGGCCGCCAAGTTGACGCGCGTAATCCTTAAAGGAGCGCGTTGGTATCGCTACGTCGAAGTTTCCGCGCTCGGCGATACCAACGATACCACAGCGGAAGCGGCTTTGTATTTCAGGGATAAATGAGTCGTCAGTGACGTTCACATATACTCCAGGGAATTGGCGTGTGATGGACATGGCTCTTGGTCTTGTTAAGTTTTAGGTAAGTCGTCTGCTGCATTAAATACTTGGTTTGCATCAAACTCTCTTAAATCTTCTTCTTCGATTATTTTTCGCGGGTCATCCAGCTTACCCAAGTCTTCTGGAGGCAGTGCGCTAGTACCTGTCGTGATTTTCCAAAGCGCAGGGTGTACCTCTACGTCAGGATCCGTCGAGTACCCTTCTAATACCACTGTGAAAGCTGTCCTGAACGTCATCTGGTCACCTTCAGGGCTCCATTCAGTCGGCGTGTCTATACTGCCTTCGAGGTACAGCCTTAGGCTTCTACTCTCTACGCCCGAAAAGGTAGGGTCAAACACAGGTATCCACGTTTGCATTGTACCTGCAGCGTATGACAGCGCACGCATTACGGAGTTAACAAACCACGCCTGAGTCTCTGGATAGTTGCAGTAGTGGTTTATTTCGTACTTGTAATCCCATCCCGTAGGCATGCGTACTTTTGCGGTGGCTGAAAGGTCATCTCGTGTAAGCGTCCCAGAACCTTCCAATGCGGGGCTGTCCGAGGCTATGCTCGGGTAATACGCTTTTCTCCACGAGTGGATACCCCAGCTTGCCGATATGCGAGGCACCCACCCTCTACGCGTTACGGATATAATAGGATACCGTATGTTGGCGGGGTAAGGCTCGTAAAGGGGCGTCCCGTTTTCGTCTTTCAAGTCAAGCAGGTACTTGTACGGGTTGTTGTCCAGTTTCCACTGGTTACTAATCTCCGAGTACGCGTCGACAGGGGACGCAAAAACAACGGGTATAGGGTAGCCCTCAGCAAGGATGAAAGAACGATGAAGCCAGCGCTGGATAGCGAGCTCATGTATCCGCATCCCCGTGATACTCGTGTCTATACCATGTTTCTGCGTCCTAGGAAGCAGCCTGCGGCTTAACAGCAGGTCAGGGGATGACGTCTTCTCAGGCATACTTTAGCTGAGAGGCACCAGTAAGCTTACGGACAGCGTGTACTTTGCACCGTTCTCAAGTGTGACTTCTGCGTAGCCATTATTGAGCATGTTGGTAACTTTTCCTTGCTGACCATCTGCGGGGTGCGCCTCGGCAGGACCTTCGATAACGGCAACCTTCTGACCACGACTGACGGGAGTGCCCTCAAGGAGCTTGTTAGCCGCAGTTACAACGCTGCCGTGGTTCTTCAGGTTTACGCTTTCAACGACGTCTTGTATTGTGGTTTTCTTTTTCACAGCTTAACTACTACGTGCAGTAATCAAAATAGAGTCCAAGTCTTCTAAAGGCGCAAACCACATAGAACCCCTTTTAAGCAGGACATACGCGTTGTACCCTGTACCCGTTACCTCCACACTAAATGATCCGTCTTTGAGCGTCACAGCAGTACCTCGGAGCATCGCTTGAAGGTCAGGCAGGAACACCTCCCACCTTCTCTGCGTTTGTATGTCCTCGAAACTCGCCGACTTCTCTATATGGGATCTTATGAGACCTACGGCAACATCTCTCTGCCTTTCGTTTAAGGTGAAAGTGCGCGTGAGGGCGTCTTCAACGAAACTTTGATAGAGGCTATCCATTGTTAGGGCGGCGTGCCTCAGGTACAGGCTCTAACTTAGGTTCTGGCAGTCGCTCAGAGAACTCGGCAGGTACTCCTTGACTCTGGTCACCGATAGGTCGCGCATCTCCTTCTGGTGCGACGATGCACTCTATACCTATACCAAGCCATACTCCAGTCTGGTGCCAGTAAGCTTCTGGCGGAGGTACTGCGTCAATTATCTTCATACGGTATCCCTGCCAGTACACCATATCTCCGCGCGTCGGGAAGTAATCTATATCTCTGAGGTAAAGGTTAGACATCAGGAACGTGTCGCGGCGGGTAGGCGTCATCCCTAAAGGCGTCATCTGCCACCGAGGTTTCTCCTGCTTCCAGGTAACAGGTATGTCCATGGGAGACCTGCTCGTGAACTGTTGCTTGCCCTTCTTGGTGACGGGACTGTGCCACAGAGGATCAATACTTGCCTGTGACCTGTCCACCTCGAAGAATCTAGGCGTAGGGTTGGGGCTGTGCTTAACGACGTACTCTCGGTATATCGTAAGCGCAGTTTGGACGTCCTCGCGCTTGAAGATTTCAGGGTCGTAAAGAAAGTCTTTTCGTTCGTGATAGTTCATACGCTTCGTGCAGTTTCTGTTAGTGACTCTGTCCCTTCAGGCAGCCTTGAAAGGAGGTTATATCCTGCTTTAGTTAAGTCTGCGTAAGCAGCCCCGTCATCGCTGATTTCGGCATGGCCTCGGCTCAGACCGAGAAACGACGTCAAAGAGCCGTCCTCGTAGCTTACGCGCAGAAAGTTTACAAGGTACAGACCGTTAGAGGGACCGTCAGAGGCGAAATAAACGTAGTCACCGAGCTTAGGCTGTATGTTGTTCACGATCCTTATGGCGAGGTCAAACGTGAACCTAGCGGAATCAGCGTACACGTGTTGAGCGATCGCTTGCGCCTCTTTCTCCCCGTTTACACCGATATGGTAGGGCTTAGGCGTTTTTCCTTCGCCTTGTAAGCGTTCAGGCGTGTATTCGCCTAGGCGCACAGCATTATCCCTGTACTCTGACGCAGACGGAAAAGTAGGGGGGTTGTAGGGATCGCATACCGACAGAGAGTATCCGTTACCTCCCGCGTTGTAAGCCCTAGGGTACTTGTACTCTTGTACTATAGTATTGTGCGTGGGACTCCCGCCTTTGGTTTTTGCGGAGTAAGGTATTACCCACAAGTTAGAAAGGTACTGACCCTGCGCAGACGTGTATGAAGGCGTGCAGAAGAAAAAGTTATCTTGCTTAGCGTATAAGACATACCCGCCTATTCCGTCTTTGTTCATAGACCTTGGCATCATCCGTTTAAGGAGAAAGTCTAGGTCACTTTGACCTGACTGGAGCCACTCGCCACTGACCGACGATTCCTCTATAAAAGAGCGCTTTTCCATGCCGTAATACTTAGCGATTTCTCCCGCAATGGAGCTAGTCGATCCACTTCTGCTTATTAAACGGTTCGCCCCTTGCCACAACGTGAGGAAGTCATTAGTGAACACCGTAAGTTCCACGACTTCGTTCTTTCTAGGCGGGTGCAACTTATACCCTGTTATGTAGTGTTCCTCCCATTCCCACCAGTACATGAACCCATCAAAGTCTTCGACTCCGATCCTAAAGTACACAGGAACAGTGCTGACAGCTAGAGGTATTATGACATCGTTGGCTACGCGCACGTCTTTAGTGCGGAGCATGAATGAGGTTGTTTTAGGCGCGTTGAACGCACAATCTACCGCGCCTAGCGAGACCGTAACGTCTCTGCCTTTCCCGACTATCGTAGCCGAGGGGTCACTCGGGTTAGTGCTTAACTCAATAAAGCCTACACCTACGAGGTCTACTAACTCTGAAGCTGCTTCTTTGTCGGGCATAGCTTAACTACTACGCCTTCGTGCCGTCAGTGTATTCTCCTACGTCAGTGTTCTTGAACTCGTCCTTCTTGCCTGGGTTCGTGATTTGAGCGTTCACCTTTTGAAACTGTGACGGTTGCTTTTTCAAAGCATTCATTCCACTGCGTCTGGCGTAGGCTTTCGCGTCCTTGCTCAGAGGTATGGAGTGGGAGGGCGTTTTTGGGCTGGTCAAGTCATCGCGAGGTGCTTCAAGAAGCCTGTCAGCGGATTGAGACAGGGATTCAGATGCGGTATTCAGCTTTTCGGATTTAACACGTGCTATCTCTTCGTCCGTCATCAGGTGCTCCAGTGCGAGATGAATCCAACGAGACGGCGGCGGTACTCAGCTAAAGCATCGTCAATGTCTGTGAAAAGTGAGGACTCAGGTACGCCTTCAAGATGCCCGACGCGCTCACCGTCGAGGTTGTACAAGCCGATGGTGTATTGGAGAGTTTTGAGCACGTTCTTACCTCCGTTGCTGTAATGTACGGGATCAGGGCTTGAGCCTGGGTCACCTGGTCGGTGAGGGTCAGTTGCTGAGCCGCTGTCCTCGATGACAGGGTAAGTCTGAGCGTGTCCAGTGAATAACTCTATGACGCCGTAAACGATACGATCACTCCCGTGAACGTACCACACAGCCGTGCCTGCCTCGTACTGGTAATCTAACTGGCTCATGCGCTTCCCTTTCTGTTTCTGTCTTTTTTCTCGCCAAGCGTGCGTATAGCTTTGTGGCGATTGTCCTTCGGGTTGTCGTACCAATCAGGTGCTTTACTCGCCATCTTCCTGCGCTTCTCTTTGTCGCGTTCGGCAGCTTCCCGCTTGTGTCTGTCGTAAGCAGTCTCTTTGTCAACTTCAGGTAGAAGTTTGTCCGCAGCTTCCTTTACGGAGTTTCCAGGTTCGAGGTCGCCGTCTCCCATGACGTCTCCCATGACGTCTCCTAAGATGGCTTTAACTTCGGCAGCGTCCTTCGCAGGGACACCGAAGTTAAGCCAGTCGCTTAGCCTGTTTCGGTGTACCCCAAGCTTGGCGGACAGTTCGCTGAGAGACATTGTGTCTGCGGCATCCAACAGCTCCCGGTGCAAAGGCTCCACAGGCTCATGGTCTGATCGATCCTTGTCTATCTTACGCTGCCTGTCTTTTAGAGCGTTTCTAAGGTGCTTTGGAAGGTACTTGTTCTCGGACATGGCTTATTGCGATGAAGTGCTTAAAGAGTCGCGCCAAAAGGATCTGCGGACGTAAAAAGTTTTGAACAGAGACCCTAAGACGTTTTGGATGAGCTTAAAGATTATCTTCTCGTTGTCCCGTCCTTTAAGTTCCTGCCTCACGAGCTGCTTTACACGGTCTTCGTCAGACTGCGTGAGCTTCTCCTGCACAGATTCTACGCCGCAGTCTTCAACCAGACTCTCAGCGTTCACGTAAGCTTCAACCTGTGATCGAATGTGTTCGATTAAGATGTCGTCAGGTATGCAAAGCTTCGTGCCGTCCCTGTAGGTCAGCGTCATTTGTTGACGTCACTCCAACTGCTCAGGTTTGTCGGTTGCCATAGTCGTAACGGATAGAACGGGTCTGGTCCGTACCCTTTAATCTGGAAACCGAGCTCGTTCCAGCGAAGTCTTGAGGTCAGCTGCATGCGTACCTCGCCTTCACCGCTGGTGGTGCGGAACTCGACGAACTCCTTGTTGGGGTAGACCGTCTGCGAGACTTGTCCGCCTGCCTTGACTGCCATCGCGGTACCAAGGTCTGACCGCCCTGACGAAGGGTTGTCGCTGTCTGCTTCGACGAGCTTGCCCGTGATGTCCGTGTCACCTGTGTTAATGAGAGTAACCAGCGTAGCACGCACTTGTGAGCCTGAGTCTTTGATCAGGTTCTGAGCGCGTAGGCGGGCAGTCGCGTTACGCGTTCCGTAGACTGTGTCTGCGATAGCGGGGCAGCGCACCTCGGTTACGCGAGTGAGCGGCTGCGGGTATCCGTCTTCTTGCTGGCGTCCCATGTCAGGTTACTTTTCAGGGTTGAAGTCTTCGCCGTCACCTTCGTCAGCGATGCCCTCAAGGTCACCCTCGATGTTGTCTTCGAGGTCTTCGAGGTCATCTTCGACGTCTTCTATCTCCTCGCCTTCGCCTTTTTCAACTTGGACGAGTTCTTGGAGCTGGTTAAGGATCTGCGTGAGAATGTCGATAGCTTTCTCGCCTTGACCTTCTACTTCGCCTTCCTCCGAAGGTGCAGCAGGGGCGTCGGGCAGCTCGTCAACAAGTTCTTCGTTCTCGCGGAGACTGCGTATTGTTTTTATGGATTGCTTGATGCTCATGGCTGTTTTGGTTCCTGTTATACATACTCTCCGAGATTGGAGAGTTTCTTCGGTGGAGTCAGTCCCTCTACGGAACGGACGTGAAAAGCGGTTTGTCCAGTTACGTACTGAGCTTCCTATAGTCTCAGCTCCGCGCCTTGCCGCGTTCAGTACTTGATTTAAGAAGCCTGTAGGACGGGCATCCTCGGGGTCTTCGGGGACGTCAGGCGCAGTAACGACCTCTGATCCAAGATCGTCTGGGTCGTCTAAGGTAGGAGGATCGGGTACTTCTATGTCGTCTGGTCTGGCTGGAATGTGTACCTCTCCGTCTGGTCTTGGTACATCACCTACAGCGTACCTAGTTGCACGTTTAGAGTACGCCTGCTCACGTTCTTTTGCACGCTGAAGTTCAGAATCCAAATCAGTCCACCGCTTATCTGCGTACTTCACAATCCTGCGCATTACAGGCGAATCGTCTGCCCCAGACCCTCCAAACGTGGTCGTAGTCCCGTAGACGTAATCAGACAGATGCAACAGGTGCTTGCAGAGACCAGGTGTCCCTGTTGGGTTGGTTTTTCGAGGTGCGCGGTTAAGGCACAGATTAAGGCTGCCTGGACCGACCGCGCTAGACCCTCGTTGCTTGTTTGCCCATGCCCATCGGTACCTGTAGTCAGGGCAAGTACAGTCTACGAAGCAGTCTAAGTTCTCCATGGGGCGGTAGTCGTCTGGAGAAATCATTCCGCGTGGCTTGAAGAAGCGGATATACCCTTTGTGGCGCAGACCTGTAGTGCTCGGGAAGGACTTAAAGTTGAAGTAATACGTCTCAGTGTCTTCGCCTGCGCTCATCTGAAGCGACGGTCCGCGTACGGTCTCTGCCCTAACCTTGCGCTTAGGTTCGGAGATGTCGTACAGCTGGGAGAACGTGAGCTTCTCTAGTAGCGGATGAATCTCACCATGCTGGTAAGCTTCGTACACCGACATATCCTCGAACATGTGCCTGCATATTGCCAGCTCATTTTCATCGACCCCGTACACGTCCTCTAAATTCTCGTTTAACCCAGGGTGTACCTCTTCAACGTCAACAAGCTCCGCTGCTTTCACAGAAAACTCGCCGTCAAAGTCAGGTTTCTTGTTAAAGTCATCGTCACCGAACTCGTAGGTCAGAAGGAACTGGCGTACACCTTCGTCGTTGTCGATGTAATCAAACAGGTCGCGCCTAGCCCCGAGTCTAAGCCCTTCGGGGTAGCTTCTTCTTCCTTTTTTCAGGGATACTTCGCGCGACCAGTCGGCAAGGCTGTACACCTTGTTCCCTAGGCCAACTACTAGACGGTATCCTCTTTTAGGCTTTTCCATGTTCTAACTATCAATGTTACGCATACAATCCATCACACTAAGAAACTGGGCTACGGTACGGGAAGACACTATCACGTTCCCTGAGTACGGTTTAATACTGGTAAACGGTCAAAACTTGACGGGACACGGTAAGCTAAAGTCAGTAGGCTCAGGCAAGACAGCTCTCGGGGAAGCCCTTAGCCGTGCGCTTTTAGGAGTCCCAGGCAGGTACGCTAAGATAGGTCACTACAGCTACAAGGATGAAGGCAACACTTACGTAGCTGTAAATGCTACACTTAACGGGAGCAAGCTTCTCGTAGAAAACGGGTACAAGTGTGCCGAAGTAGGATCAACAGGGGAAGGTCTTCGGTACACGATAGGCGACAATGCACCGATTGAGCGAAACCGCACTACTGTTACGCGGGAAGATTTGTCGAACGCCATCGGACTGCCTCCCAAGCTGGCAGAGTGGACTGTGTACGTCGACGGAGACTCTTTGAAGTTCAACAGACTCTCACAAGCTGACACTGTCCACATTGTAATGTCCGCACTGAACCAGCCTTCGTGGGACGTTCTCCACGGCAAGGTCAAAAAAGCGAGTTCAGCGTTCAAGAGCGACCTCATAAGCGAGCAGCGTGCGCAGGAAGAAGCCCGCAGCAACGTTGAGGAGGCTAAAGAAGCCCTTGAGGAAGCCAAGGAGGATCTGAAAGAGGCGGAAGAGTCTTACGCAGACGAACTCAAGAAAAGGAAACCCGAGATTAAAAAAGCAGAAGGTGACATTGCCGCGCTTGCGGAGTCTGTGAAGGGTTTCCGTGAGGACATGAAGCGTATTAAGAAAAGCATCGCTGACGCAGAGGTTAAGGTAGCCGAGAAGCACGAGGCTTTACGCAAAGAGCTTCTCGAAGTCAAATCAAAGGCGAAGCAGGCTCGCCACGACCGCGATAAGTGGGTCAGTGTCCGAGCAGACAGGAAAGCTGACCTGTCTGCGTCAAAAAAAGCTTTGAAAGACGCCAGCGGCGAACCTGACGTATGCCCTACATGCGGAAAGGACTGGGACAAGAAGCATAGCGAAGACGAGATCAAACGCCTAAAGGCTGCCAAGAAAAAGGCTGAGGAATCGTGGAATGAGGCTGAGGATGCGTGTCTTGCTTGGGACTCCACTTTAGACGAACTCGATGACAAAATGGACGGTGTCGAGGCTAAGCTGGAGGACAACGGATCAAACGAAGTGCGAAAGTTGAGCTTGAAGTACGAGAGCGCGGAAACATCAGCTACGCGCAGTGAAAACGAGATAACGGCACTTGAGACCAAAATCAAGAGCCTGTCGGAAGAGGTCACTGACGCCGAAGTCGTGCAAGCTAAGGTCATCGTAAAAGAGCGAAGAAAAGCACTCAGAAGCTGCGAAGACCGCCTTAAAAAAGCAGCCGAGATGCTTGCTGAAGCCGAGCAGGTTTCGCTCATAGGCGATTACTGGTCAAAGGCTTTTAGCCCTGCTGGCATACCTAACATGATCCTTCGTGATGCCGTCCGCCCTATGACCGCCATATCGACGCGCATATCCGAGAGATTGACAGGCGGCACTCTAGCGATCAACTATTCTACGAGCAAGGAACTCAAGAGCGGGGAGAGTCGCGCAGAACTTATCGTGGACGCGCGTAACCGATACGGAAGCGTGCGCGTAGAGGGGAACTCGAAGGGCGAGTCAGGTCTTACAAACCTGATCGTGTCCGAGACGTTAGCTGAACTTGGCAATGTACCTTCTAAAGTCGGATACCGATGGTACGACGAGGTCATCAACTCTCAAGATGGCGTAGTCCGACACAATATACTGACGTACTTGAAAGAGGTCGCACACAAAAGACGCATACTCATCTTCTTAGTTGACCACCACGAAGAGACTGAGAAGTACGCTGACTACGTTCTTACGGCAACAAAAGAGACAAAAGGGACTACGTTTAAGTGGTCTTAACCTCCGTTCTGCGTAGCCTGCCTAGCCCGCTCACCTCTAATCTGGCTGGATTGGTCTGAGTAAGTGTACAGAATTTTTCCGTTTTCGTCCTTCACGGCCACCCTTCGGTCTTTTACCGTGCGTATAGACACGGCACCACCCCCAGTTGATACGTCTATAGTGTCGTAGAAGTGGTCATGTACGTATTCACCGAACGTCTGGTTAAACACACCTATGCGCTCATCGTAGTAAGCACTGTCGTCATCAACTGAAAACTTGTTCCGATAACCAGGGGCGTGTACGAAGGTAAAGCTCGCCTCCAAGGCGGTAGGTAAGTTCTGCCCCGGCTTTCTACCTCTAAGCTCCTCGGACGTTGCGTAGTCTCTGCCAGCATCTTTTGGTTTTTCGTTAAGCCACGGACCCTTAAACTTGACAGATACGCGCTTCAAGTACCCGATGCAATGTACGCCTCTCTGACCCGAAACCATCAACCTCATAACGCAGACAGGCGGCCACGTCGGAACATTACCTTCCGCGCCTATACTTTTGCTAATTCTACTGCTAGTTTCTAATCGGTTTCGATTAGACTGAGCAACCGTGACATTGTCGTCAGGGGAGCTTTTATCTTTAGACTCCACGCTCTGACCTGCTTCGTCGACTGCTTCGTCGACTGCTTCGTCAGGGTCGGCCTCACCATCTTCGTCCTTCTTCTTCTCGTCCTGAGCCGTAGGTACACTGGTATCCTTCGCTTCCCCTCCTCTTGACAAGGGAAGGGCGAGTGAGTGGAGTTTCGAGGCAATTTCTACCAGTCCGTGCGGTCCGTTGCAGTAATCGTAGTCGTACGCGTGAAGCACGAACGACATAGGGATCTCTAAGGGCTGTGTACCCCTGTAGATGTGTATTCCATCAGGGTACAGTTGGTTAACCACGACGTCGAAGCTGTTTTCTCTTGTAAAGTCTATCTCGTCAGGGAGGGCTGGAAAAGCGATGAAGGGAGAGCCCCAAGCGTCACTTGCACTGTCTAGGGCGTACAGGTAGCCACTCATCGTAGCTCCGTACCTGTCGAATGCGTCTCTTTCGTCTGTGTGTCTCATATAACGGGGGTGGGCTTTGTGACTGTTTGCCACTGGTTTAAGCCTTCGTTGAAGTTTCGGATGTCTTCACGTTGCTTTTCTATTTTTATTTTACTCTCCTCTAGCGCCTTCTTTTTAGCCTCAGTAAGGTCTATCGTCTCGCTCACATGTCGGATACCTTGTATCATATCCGCCTGCTGCTTGCGCTGAATCATTAAAGCTTCCTCTTCTATCGAAAGGAGACCTCTTTGGAGGCGTAGCGTTTCGTTTGCGTTTTGGCGCATAATACGCGCTTCTGACCACTCTAAGGCTGCCTGGTAGCGATCCTTTACCTGGCTTTGCGTCAGAGAGGTCTGGATAACAGGGCGACCTTCTTCGTCCACGATCATCGCCCCATCTTTGAACTTAACACCAACCTTTTTAAGGAAGTCTGCCGTCGCCAGCCTGCCAGCACCAGTCATACGGCGGTTCTCGCTTATGCCCATTATAGCAGACACCATTGCTTGCTGAGAACCTGTGTCTAGTTTCTTATCCTCATAACCCTTGATGAAGTCTGGGTTTTTCTTTATGTAATCAGCCGCTACAAGGCGGAAATCAGCGCCTTCGCCTTCCCACCCTTCTTCAGTCAGGAGGCGACTCATAGCAACGCCCTGAAGCTCCTTGAACTGCGCCATTACTTCGTCAGTACCGTAATCAGCCTGTCGTCGAAGGCCAAGCAGCCTGCTATACCTCTCGTCCGTATCGCTCGTGCCGAGCCTCAGCTTGCTTGCACGAACAGACATCGCAGTGAGTTCCTCTAGCTCGCTATTAGATACAGTAGCAGGTGCTTCTTGGATAGCTGCCTTGACGGCGGCAAGTTCTTGTCCCCTTCTTTCGACGGCACGCTCTTTTTTGTATTCGTCAAGGTCACGCGTAACAACGGCGCGGTACATCTCTGTAGCACTCTGCCCAAACCCTTTTATAGGGTGAAACCCTTCAGTGTACCCCCTCTCACCTGGGGCGAGCTGGGCGCCCATTTGAACGTCTAAAGCCTTGTTTTTGATTGCTCGCTGGAGGGCGTCTGACTCAAAGTACCCGCTTGTTGCAAAGCTTGAGGCCTCTACCTTCTTGCCTTTGCCTGCGGTCATAAAGGTCTCTGCAAGTTTGAAAGCGGAATAGCCGTAGGCAGCGGTAGCCAGAACCGCAGGGTTCTTCAGCAACTGAAGTGCTGAACGCGCTACGAAGCGCGTTGCTGTCTTCTGTGCTGCTTTGGTGGCAGACTTGGTAGCGATCGATGTAAGCTTATCAATAGCGTATGCTCCACCTCGCTCAAGGAGGTACCCGCCTATGAGGCCTTCTAAACCTCCTCCAGCAACCAGCCCTATACCTGCTCCGAGGAAACCTTTTCCCTTCATTCCTTTGCCGAATCGGGCTAACGCCCCGCCCTTGCTTTTAGTTGCACCAGGGACGCCGAGCATACCTCCTTTCTTGCCTCCCGCTCCAAACAACCCAGAAAGAAGCCCTCCTTTCTTGCCTCCCGCTCCGAGCAACTTAGAAAGCCCTCCAAACAACCCAGGAAGCCCAGAAAGCCCCCCAGCGAGAGTACCAAGGGCGGCGCCCAGAGCTACAATACCTCCCACCACGGAAGAGACCGAATCCACGATCTTCCGCATCGCCCCGTCTTCCTTCTGCAAGCTGTCTATAAGCCCGCCTAGAAGGTCGTTCACAGCGGTGCCTACTTTAACCAATACCTTCGCCAACGGTTCGAGACCTACAGCAAGCAGAGTTCCTACCCTATTCTTGAGTTGCTCCCATACTTTACCCAGCTGACCCATCTGTTCGTTGAACCCTTCCCTTAGCGATTTAAGCTTTGTCTCTTCCTTTATACGCTCTCTAATCGTCTTGAGTTCTTCCGACATCTGGTTGCTATACGTGGCTTTTGCAAGTATGAGTTCAGCAGGGATGTTGAACGAGCTGCTGAGCTGTTCTGCGACCGTACGCTTCAAAGATTCAGGCACAGAACGTACACGCGAAGCAAGCGTTTCAATTCCTGCTACCATACGTTCAGGACTGAACGTACTGCCCGCTCCTGTCTTGAACGTAAGCATGAACTCAGTGTTTTTGCCTGATTGGAGGTTCTGCGCAAAGTCCATTAAAGAGTTATCCTCGATCCCCACGCTACGGAAAGCCTCCTGCAGGGCTGACAGCTCTTTTACTTGGGCGTTCACGTTGCTTACATTACCCGAAAGTAAAGACGCACTCTTTGTCATGTTCGCTAAGAAGTCTGCTGACTTCTCTGCTGATACAGAGGTTGCCTGGGCTATGCCTGAGACGATGTCGCCCATGCGCTCAAAGCTCGTGCCTGCCGCGTCCGCTTGTAGAGCGAGTCTAGCCGTTGTGTTTGCCTGCACCTCGAACCCTGCCGTAAGCATGGAACTCACGTGAAGCATTTCCGTGTAAGTGTCCCTAGTCTCAAGACCTAAATCAACAAGCGCACGCTGAGCTGTAGCTGATTCTTGTATGCTGGTACCTAGCGCGAGCTGGGTGTGCATCGCTGACTCGAACATCCTGCTTCTGTTCGCAAGGTTTGTGGACGCCTGCATTGCCGCCCTATTCATGTCAAAGTAAGCCTTTACGCCCTGCTTGAGGTATTTTACGCTCTGCTTGAGGTGTTTGGAATAAGCCTTCGTTCGTACATTGCTCGCCTCCTCCTCAGTCTTCTTTTTCTTGAGCTGTTTAGTCAGCGCCGAAACTTGGCTAGTACTTCCTGACATGGACTTGTGCATAGCCTCAGTACTCTCGGCGATGGACTTGGAGTAGTCCTTGAGCGCCTGCATGGTACTTTTAAGTTCGTCTTCGATAGCCATGGTATAAATACAGTAGTTAGCGCATGGAAGTTTACATGGTACGCCACAACGGGAGGGAGTACGTAACTACAGCCTCGTCCCCCGCCAAAGCCCTCGGCTCATTAAGTTGGAAGATTGCTGCGTATCAAGCAGGATCTGGTAATCCTGCCCCTTGGAGGATCTCTAACGCAAGGCGAAACGTTAAGGGAAGAGTCGAAGTCGCACTGCCCGAACCTCCCAAGGATGACGGTGCTGAACAAATGGAGCTATTCTAGCCCAAGCTTCTCGTACTCGGCCTCAAGTACTCCCATGAGCTTCTCAGCATTGGGGTCACCCTCTTCTTGAAGAGACTCAATCCCCTTTATCGTAGAGGCAAGAAGCTCCCTGAGTTTCTCGTTTTCTTCTGTAAGCTGTTTAATCTGAGACATTTCTTCTAATTTGGGCTTCAAGGCGTTTATGTAGTAGTCTGAAAGCAAGTTCTGCACAGGCAGGAACGACTCCGTTTCCCAAGGAACGGACTTCGTCAACTCGATTGTCACTGGAGATGCACAGCTTGGCATAGTCCACCCCACAGGCAATCCCATCAAAACCTCCTCCCATCTCGGGTTCAGCTTCGCTTCGTTCTTGTTCTTCGTGCTTTTCAGCATGTCCGTGAACACGTCCGCCTCTGTGTTCAAAATCAGATTCCCGAGAACTTCCGTGTTCACGTCCATCCTCTCTAGGCTGTAAAGCTCCGGATGCGTCATTACGTCCTTCAGGTTGCGGCATCCGCCCTTCTTCAACGCCCGCTTCAGCGAATCCTCGCTCCGCGATCCCATCGAGTCCATCGTGTTCGGCGTTGGCCAGCTCACTATGCGGTACACCGCCACCGCCTGATCGCTCAGATTGTCCTCCATAGTGTCCTCTATGCGAACCTGCTGAGGAAGTCCTATCTGAGCCAGCCTCTGAGTCTCCTTGTCGTAAAGTCTCTTGTTGTGCTTCGGAGGACTCCCGTCCTTGCATACGAGCCTTGAAATGCTTATCCCAGGCTCCTGAGCTGATGGAGTCCTCCATAGCGTCCGTAACCACTCTGGGGGGCTCCCATCCATACTGAGTCTTTCCTGGTCTTGAGGGGTAGGCACCGTACCGTACTTCTCTTGTGAAATCTTCGATTCCCATATCATCGAAAAGACTGCTCGGGGCAACTGGTCGACGCGGTTTCTCCCTCCTTCCCGCGTCTGGCTCATGTTCGGGCTGTCCTTCCAGTCCCTCGCACTTGGGGTTGGCCAGTTCTTCACCTTGGTCGCTAATCCGTCTCCTGACGTCTTGCTCGCCCCCTTTCGGTTGTTGTTTCCGCTCACTGTCGGAGTTGGCCACAGAGCAACCTCCGCCTCCAACCTCTTTTTCGGGTTCCCTTGAGCTATCTCCTTCTCGCTTGGACCGTTCGACGAGCTCACTCGGGGGGTTGGCCAGTTCGACTCCGAGCCTTGAACGCCCGTGGGAGCTATCTGTACGAGGTACCACACTTTGTTCTGATCCTGAACCAGAACAGAAGACGCTTTGCAGTCTATCACGCACAGCTTGCGCTGCAGAGACGAACGCTTGTCGAACGGTAACGCGCTGTCCGTACAGTTGGTCTCTGTGGACTGCCAAAAAGAATACCCTTTTGCGCTGGTGGGGCGCACCGACTTGAGCCGCTGAGAATATATCGAACGTCGCAATGTAACCTCGGCGCTCCAACTCTCGAAGGACGTAGAGAGCCACAGGCTCTCCATCTTCCGCTCCGTCTTGATCTTTGCATTTTGCTGACAATATCCCGTCGACGTTCTCAAGGAGGACGAAGTAGGGCTGCATAGCTGAGAGTCCCTCAGCGATGAACGGAAAGAGATGTCGGGGATCTTCCGTCCCTCGGCCTGTGCCTGCGACACTAAACGGCTGGCATGGAAATCCTGCAGAGAAGAGGCCCACTTTTCGGTGAAAAGCTCGGAATGGGAAGGTTTTAATATCCGTGTACACAGGGCACGGATCCAGGATACCGTGTTCCATCTTTTGAACCAGGTTGTGTGCGCAAAAGGCTTCGATCTCCACATGAGCGACGGCTCTAAGATTCGGAAAGACTCTTTTGAGTCCCAATCCGATTCCGTCATAACCGCTACAGGCGGAGACATAGGTAAGTTTTTCGGTACTATCCACATTGTACATTTTACCCCTAAGAACGTATTTAAGGAATGAATAGTACTGAGCGCGTCATAAAATCAATCTTGCAGGGTACATCTACCGCCGATGCGATAGAGGAAGCTTTCGCTACGACCTACTTTAAGCTACAAAACAAGCTCAAGCCTGAGGCTCGTGAGGCGGCAAACAAGGCATACGATAGATGGGTGAGTGCTGGAAAACCTACAAAGTCTCACAGGGAAGGGAATTTTAGTGTGTCGAACTACAGTAGCTCTGGGCGTCCTGACGTGTTCAGGGTCGGGTGGTCTGGTCCTCAGTCTGACTACAGAGCCATTGGGATAGAGAACCAAGGCGAGCCTGACGGGGTGGATTGGCTTTGGATAGGTACTCACGAGGACTATAACAAGGTTTACAAGGGTGTCGTGAGCCGTGCGCGTCCTGTGGTGAGAAAGCGCAGATAAGGTGCGTGGTTAACATTTTCGCTGCTCATGTATAGGAAGGGGTATGAGCACTATTTACACCATCGAAGATTACGTCAACGAGCTGTCTGTTTTCTCTGAGCACGCTGAAGCCCTCGCTAAAGAGGCTGCGGAAATCGCAGAGAATCCTACGGAAGACGCAGTGAATGCTTTTGACGAGAAGCTCCGTGCTATCCGCCCCTCTAGTCAGATGAGTTTTTGGAGCTTCCTCACCATTGACGAGATTCCCTCCGAGGGGACTGCTGATTTCTTTTTCTACGCTCTGAGCATGTACGTCTCGGACTTCACCCGCTA
>Ga0209948_1000081_pt1 | contig 26019 bp, 19 predicted proteins | sample SalPonR2_C_D2_MG_FD_185709 | JGI IMG/M metagenome (GOLD analysis project Ga0209948, IMG submission 185709) | Salt pond soil microbial communities from South San Francisco under conditions of wetland restoration - Salt Pond MetaG R2_C_D2_MG... ... | reverse complement strand
AGTGTCGTAGAAACCGAATATCGCATCAGAGAATTCTACCCCACCTTTGTTGGAACCGTTAATGTTACGTTCGTTATAAAAATCAAGACCTGATCTCCAAGTAACATTAAGGTTGTCATTTATTGCATAGTCCAAGGAAAGATTCCAGTTGAACCTGTTTGTCAATTGTCTGTACTGTACATTCTTTGCAGTCCATCTTGGGTTGATAATGTCGTTACCGTTACGGTAATAGACACTGGAACCATCGATCGGATTCTCAAAAGGCAGCCCCATCAAATCTACACTACGAGGTGTAAAGAATACGTTACCAAATACAGAAAGACCGTCCGTACCGTTACCCCTACTGGATGCAACTGGTGGACTGGTAAAGTCCGTTCTGGCAAAGTTCATCGTTCCTCGTACCGTAAACTTGTTCGTCAATTTAGAAACACCACCAACAGAAACCGTTGTTCTGTTCAATCCGTTTCCGGGGATGAAGTTATCCTCGTTAAGATACCCCAAGTTGGCATTGAAACTGGTATTACCATCAGCAGAACCACCGGATATATTAACGGAGGTATTTTGGGCATTACCCGGCTTAAATAATTCCTCAAAAGAGTTATAAGGCTTCCAATCGTAACGTGCTCCCTGTAATTCAGGAAAAGCATTTCTGGTTGAAGCCACTGCCGTAGTAGAATATGGATGTTCCAATGTTCCATTGGCGTCGATTAGGGGCTGTCTCCCCCAACCAGCAATACCACTTTCTTCGAAACTTGGCCCCCAGTTACTAAAGAACCATCCAAAGTTTTGGTCAAAACCGTTACCGTAGGAGTTCTGAAAATCAGGTGTTGAAGCAATCTCAATAGTGTTGTAGGATTGGCTTACCGAAATCTCCGTTTTCTTAGGACCGTCATTATTGGCTGCTCCCGCTTTGGTAGTAATGAGAATAACCCCGTTACGACCTTGGCTACCATATAGCGTGGCGGCGGCCAAACCTTTAAGTACTTCAATGTTTTCAATGTTGTTCGGGTCTAAATCCAAGAATCTCGAAGAAGTTGGGTTTCCATCTATAAAATCTCCAGGGGAATTAGTATCGTTTGCAAATGGAATTCCATCCACAATGAACAATGCCTGGTTCGTTCCGCTAAAGGAACTTAAACCCCTTACGGTAATGTTGGTAGCCGAACCGGAAGATCCACCGGCAGCAACGATTTGTACACCGGCTGCTTTACCAGAAAGTACCCTGGCAACATCCCCTTCGGTTCTTCCCTCGAGTTGATCGGCGCCAACAGACGTAGTGGCGTATCCGAGCGCTTTTTTCTCCCGCTTAATACCTTGAGCGGTAACAACCACCTCTTCTAACGCTTGTGCATCCTCTTCCATCTGCACATTTACCGTGTTGCCTGCTCCGACCGCTTGCCTTACAGCTTTTTGGCCAATGTAGGTAAATAATAAAGTTTGCCCTGTCGAAGCGCTGATAGCATAATTTCCATCAAAATCCGTTTGGGTCCCAGTGGTTGTCCCTTCAACAACTATGTTTACCCCGGGCAAAGGCAGCCCATCCTGATCGGTGACCGTTCCGGACACCGTTTTCTCTTGTGCAAAGGAAATCTGCACAACTAACGCCAAAAATAGCGTTAACAATCCATTTAGTTTTGTTCTCATTTTGTAAATAAAATTTAAAGAGTTAGTTATCCCCTTCGGTTTCATTTTCCTCGCAAAAAGGTTAATAAAACGTTAAGAGAAGCCGCAAGAAACTAAAAAATACAAGGCGTGATTTTTGTTTGAAACGAAACGTGTGAATTTTGCTATAAAACCCTATGGATTTAAAGTAAAAAAGATAACATGACCAATATTAATCCAATAACAACCATTATCATACTTACACATAATTTTTAAAAGGAGAACTCTTTAAATCTAACCGAAATTCAATGACAATTTTTTAATAATTATTAAATAACTGAATAATCTCTTTATTTTTTAAATATTTGACACCAAAGACCACTAATTTGCTACAAAATCCAAATTTAAGATATAACCATCCATAAAATATTACTCACGTGTAACCCGATATTTGAAATTCACTTTGAATCCAAATACAGATATTTAATCTCTCTTATTTTGACCTTCCGTTGAAACCACCTTCAAAAGGTAGGTCTAGAAGTTTAAAAAATGAGATAAGTGGTTATACCTGTAAATGATTGCAAGAAATATAGCCTACTCAATGCTATTTCTTTATAAATCCTCTCCACTAAGTCTGCAAATTAAGCTCTACTCTAAATGAGCTGCCATAGTTAAAGACTATTATGTTTTAACATTAAAGACAAACAATTTGCTGTGAAATTAACAATCCGAAGATTTGGTCGCCTATAAAAACAAATAACTAGTTTTATTTGAAATATATTTTCAGCTGCAAGCTTTACATCTAATACTCTTCTTAAGGATTATGCTAATACTAAAAACGGAATAAGATGTATAATATTAATCAACTTCGTTTATCCTGGTTTTAAAGAAATAAAAGGAATGGGTTAAAAGAGACGTATTTTCAAATTTCATAAACATGGGAGCTTGTCAATAAAAAGCTAAATGAAACGGAGTTCAGTTTCATAAAGATGTAAAGAAAAGTAAATTTTAAAAAAAGATATGATAAGTAAAAAGTCTAAAAAAATGGGAGCAAGCTATTAGCCACAAAAATAAAAACTACTCAATTTTTTGAAATAAACACTTAACCCCCATCTCTTATTTTCAAAACAAATAAAGTGATTATATTCGATACTATTAAAAATTTGCTGCCAAAAGAATTAAATTTGCAACCATATTTAAATACTCTAATCTAGTTTTCAAATTGGCTGAAAAAGATCAACACAAATAAGTTAGAACCGAACAAAAATTAAAACTTGTTTATAACAAGACAAGCAAAACTATTATCGAACAATACCTACGATTCTCCCCGCTAAGCATATTGATTAATTCCTATGAAATTGAATCTTTATCATTACAAATGAAGACCTCTTTATTTGTTAATTCCTATCTGTAATCTCTTATCGACATAATCTTCATTCAAACTATAAAAAGTTATATAAAAATAGGATTTTAGAGAATTGCGCATTCCATATTTCAAACGCAAAATCCCATTAGTAAAACAACTCTTTAAAATCAACTTAATTGCAAAAAACTAGACTTTGGTAAGATTATAAGCAATTTATGTTTCATAAATTGACAGTGCTCTATTGGTTTGACTATACTTGATTAACCTACAGAAAACGGTATGCCAGAAAAAATTAAACTTGTTTTGAATATGTAGTGCAGCACTATATGCAATTGACTGATGATAAAAAACCTTACTAGTGGATATTTTGTTTTTATAATTAGAGGGGCTGTCTTCATCAAGGAAACCCTTTATATCCAAAAGTTGGTGAAATTAATATTTATACTTAAGCCAATTTAAAATATAGTATTCAAAATGAAACATTAAGAAAACCTGGATATAACGCTGAGATGATTTTGTTTCCTACTAAACTACTCTCCGTATGAATAAAATTAAAAACAAAATTATCCTTCAAATTTTTATAATATACACAAGATACCTTATTGGTGGCGTATTTGTATTTGCAAGTCTGATTAAAATAAAGGGCAATCGTTTTACCTGTGAAAGTGGTGAATTGAATCCCATAAATAGTGCCTGGCACTTTTTTGAAACCATATATCAATCGGGCTTGTATTGGAAATTTATTGGACTAGCTCAGTTAATAGCAGGCTTTTTGCTAATGACACAGAGGTTTTCTAAACTAGGTGCAGTAGTAAATCTTCCAATCATATTAAATATTTTCATTATTACCTTGTCCTACTACTTTGCTTATACTCCTGTAATTACTGGTTTAATGTTACTTGCTAATCTCATGCTCATTATATGGGATTGGAACGACCTTAAAGTACTATTTAATTTGAAGCCCTACATTGACATAAACATCAGATTAGAGCACGATTACTTTTGGCAAATGCTCGGCCTATTATTATTCGCTTTCACTTTTATATACAGGTGCTTGTTTACTACATATAATCTTTGGTTTTGGCTGTTAATATGTGTTTCAATAGCACTAATAGGTTTAATAATTGGTTTAGACAGAGAGCGAAAAAGAAAAAAGCTCCTTTCGGATTTAAAAAACACTCAATTATGAAACTGAAACTTGTAGTTTTTATAATTTTTCTAAGCTTCTCTTGGATAAATTCTCAAAAAAAAGAAACGATAATCCCGTTTAATCTAAGTTCCTACAACAATATTATTTTTAAAATGGTACTTAATGGCACGGACACTTTAAACTTAAAATTCGATACCGGCACAACCGGACTTTTATTGAACCATAAAGCTATAAAGGAAAAAACAGATATACTCATTAGTGAAGAAAAAACCACTCTTAATTATGTGAAATTAAAATCCAGTGTTTCTATTAAATTGGGCAAACTAACCTGGAATAATTTAGAAGTATATCCCGTAACACTTTCCGGTCAAGGAACAGACGGCAGATTTGGTTGGGATCTCTTTAAGGGGAAAATAGTTGTCTTAGATTACAAAAAAAGGGAAATGATAGTCACACAAGAGTTGCCCAATGTATCAAGATTTACATCCACGAAGTTAATAAAAACCAAAACCGTACTATGCATTCAAGGGAAACTGCAAATAGAAAACAAAGCTTATGATGGACCATTTTTAATAGACACCGGATACCAAAAGGCACTACTGTTAGACAGTTTTCTCCTAAAAGCACAAAACTTTCCTAACAACTTGAAAATTATAAAAGTAAATGAACTTCGAAATGGTGCCGGAGATTTATTTATCACGAAAGTGATCGAACTACCATATTTGCTTTTTGGTGAGCAAATCATAAAAGAGTTTCCAGCTCAATTATTGAATACGACAAACCCAGCAGGATTTGAAACACATATTCTTGGAAATGAAATTTTAAAAAGGTTCAATACCATCTTTGATTTTAAAAATATGGTGATTTACTTTCAGAAAAATGGCTTGTACAACATAACTTATGATGATGCACTTAACAATTACAACAAAAATCAACCGTGATACTATCCGTAAATATCTATGTTTTACGGTAATACTATCTTTCTTATCTGTCAATAGTCAGGTGACTGTAATTAGAAACTTAAATCTTGCATTAGTTGAAAAGGATAGTCTGAAATCTTACATTATTGAAAACTCTTTAAACGGATTTTTAACCGAAGCTAAGAATGGAAGTTATTCCAACCAGTATGTGGACACACTTCATTTAAAAAAATATGAGTTCTTTTTTAATAAACTATCTGGCATTGGGATTGAAACTGAGCATATGAGTTTCAACCCACCAAGTGTGCTTAAATCTTACACGCCAAATGGCAATGATTACCGTTTGACCATAGCGTTTACAGGATATCGAGACGGTATTCCTATTGTTTTTCAAGTAACCGAATTATTAGCTGTCCCTTATAAAGATTATTATAAATTTTATTGTCCATTTGAAAAAAACACAGCTAATTTTAGAACTAAAAAGATCAATGATGTAACCTACCGTTATAGTGGAACCATAAATGAATCAAAAGCCAATGAGTTTTCAGAATTCAAAGATAATCTGGACGAACTGACGAATACGACTACATCAGAATTAATTTATTATTCCTTTCAAGACCTAGATGAGCTTTTGAAATCATATGGATTTTTATATAGTGCAAGACAATGTAACTTCCTTTGCTATGATTTAGGATTTATGGATAATGAAGGGCAGATTTACATGACAGGTACAAATAACGAAAACTACATATTCGGATACTTAGGAGACTATCTATACTATAATTTTCCGAATGCAAAGGATATGTATTGGCCATTTGTGCAAGGTGTATCTACCTATTATGGCGGATACGGGTTGACTTATGACACCATGGAGGAACTAAAACAACAGTTTCGCAATGAGCTTCAGAAAAACCCAACTATTGATTTTTTGAAAGAATTCAAGAAAGGTCGAAAATCATCGGTCAATAGGCATTTTTCATACTACGTTATGAGCGCTTTTTTATGTGAAGAAATAGTCAACCGAAAAGATTTTAAAGATGTGTTAAAATTGGTTTATTCCGGAAGCAGGGGTGAACTATTTTTTAAAAATCTAAAAACAATTTTAGATGTTGATGAAACCAATTTTCACGAAACAATAGTAAAATTGATTAGCAACAAACAGCTATAAAATAACGATGCCTCATGAACGATTCCTCTACAAACCAAATTACTAGCTGGTCTTTTACCAAAAAAATAGTATTCAGATTCTTCTTTAGTTATTTCTCTCTTTTCATTGTATTTCAAAACAACGGCGCTTTTCCATTTTTTGATGTGCTCATGCAAAAGCCAATGGAATGGGTTCAACAATTTATTATATGGGTTGGAAAATCTGTTTTAAAACTACCCGAAGAAATAAGAACGGCTCCAAGTGGCAGCGGAGACACCACTTTTGACTATGTCTTAGTCCTATGCCTTTTGACTTTTAGCTTATTTGTAACTGTAATTTGGTCTGTACTGGATAGAAACAAATACGACTATACCAAACTTTATTATTGGTTAACAGTGGCTCTTCGTTTTTATATCGGTTTAATGCTAATAAATTACGGACTCTTTAAAATCATAAAAATGCAGTTTCCTTTTCCAGGACTTTCGAGATTAGTTGGTTCTTTTGGGGAATCATCCCCAATGGGCCTAGCGTGGACATTTCTTGGCTTTTCCAAAGGCTATAATATTTTTATGGGTGTAGCCGAGGTTTTATCGCTCCTATTACTTTTTAGAAGAACAATGACGGCTGGAGCAATAATTACACTAATGACCGCAGCGAATGTAATGGCCGTTAATTATTTTTTTGATATTCCAGTAAAAATCCTTTCGACACATTTAGTACTTATGACCCTATTTTTACTATCAAGGGATATGAAAGTACTATTTGAATTCTTTTTTGTAGGTTCGGAGGTACGTCTCACAACCATAGATCAACCCACGTTCAAGTCAAAATGGATAAAACCATCATTTAAGATTCTCAAACTTTTAACTATTGGCTATGTGCTCATATATGGTTTTATAAACGTTCTCGATTATTCCAAACAATATGGTGACCTTGCTAAAAAACCAAAACATTATGGATTATACGAGATTACGCATTTTCAGAAAAACAAGGATACAGTATCCAACACCTTGGATAACAACCAGCAATGGAAATATATCATATTAGAATACGAAGGCACGACGCAGATCCAAAAAATGGATAAATCTAAAGTATATTATAAAACTACATTAGATTCTTTAAAAAACGAATTGAAACTAACGAGCTACAGAGATTCTACGGTTACTTTTAATTTAAACATAAAAAAAACCGATTCCACATTTACAATCGAAACGGTCATTAAAAATGACTCAATTAGAGCCTCAGGAAAGATTCTCAAAAAGGAAGATTTCCTTTTAATGAATAGAGGCTTTAGATGGATAAATGAATATCCTTTTAATAGATAACATACGTTGAACTATTTTTAACCGGTAAACCGTAAATCGTTTAAAGGGATATGTGAAAGATAATAACTCTTATTAGTATTGAATGATTTGAAACGAGGGCTTACTAAAAAGAGATGCCAGCTCCAAATAGGAAGAATGGGACTCCTGTTCATTCAACTAAAAACCAATAGGAAATTGATTTTAACTCACACGTAATTAGCCCTATTTAATTTGTTTTAAAAAATCATCTATTCGACATTTTAATTTTTGTTGCAATTAAACAATGTTTTGTTTCAAATTTGAAAGGTTTACAATTCATTTATCAATAGCAACGCATAATTACCCGTTCTTTTGCTAAAGAAAAATTTAGAAAAATACGGTCTCTACTTTATCTGTCCATAACTTGTGCAAGCAATTACAGATTTTCGTTCTTACATAAATTACCATAGAAATAAAGAATTAAGTAATTGAAATAAAACCATTACATTAATTTTCCAATCAAAAAAAAATGGGTTTTCCTCTTTAAACGTATATTTATTACATCAGGGGAAAACCAATTATTGGTGACATTCAAAGAAGTGAAACAATCGATTGCATTAAAACAGTATCATGTGAATTTTTTAAGAACTTTAATACATATTTTTTTACGATTTTCCTTGTTTTTTGTCTTCTTCACTGTTGTTTCTCAAGGAATAAAAGGTCAAAAAATCAATTTCACTGATTCGATTATTAAATATTCGCAAATAGACAGCTCAAAAACAAAATTTTTTATCGATGAATATATTTTTGAATCTAAAGCAGATAATGACCCTAAAAACCTTTTTGTCGCCTACCACTTTTTAACTGTTTTTTATTATCAACATAATGATACCTTAAAGGTTATAGAAAATACCAATAAACTTTTTTCTATAGCTAAAGAAAATAACTTGCGTATAGAGTTACTTAAGGCATATCATTTAAAGAACAACAATTTAAGAATGAAATATGGACTTGACGACCCAAGAATAGTCGATAATATTTTTAAAGGTTTAAAACTTGCCAAAGAAATTAATAGTGTAGTATGGGAATGCAAATTTAATCAAGCTATCGCCGAATATTATGTCGTCACCGATGAGTATGATCAAGCTCTTTTATATTACCAGGAAAATTTAGCTATACTCCTGAACATTGCTAATTCTGAAGAATATAAAAAGTTTAAAATTTGGGGAAGTAATTTAGAGAACACGTATTTGAGCATAGCCGAAATTTATACTGAATTAAAAAATATAGATTCTGCTAAAATTTATAATAAATATGCGAAAACGGTTTTAGACACTACAACAGGAGGCTACAAAGAAATGTATGAATTCTCTCATAAAGTCAATGAATTAGAAATTAATTTACTTGAAAACAATATTACTTTAGCTAAAAAAAACTTCGAAGATGCTGTCAATTTAACACCGGATTACTACAAAAAATCGAACAATGATTTTTGGAAAGAATATTATTCTGGAATGATTAGTTACCACGAGGGGAAATATAAAAAAGCCATTACCCATTTTGAAACCCTAGATACCTTTAAAATTAAAACCAATGAACGTTTAGGCTTTTTTTATGACGATTTGTACAAAACACTCTACAAGTCATATTTAAAAACCAATAACTTAAAAAAAGCGGATTATTATTTTGAAAAGCACCTATCCTCTCTTAAAGGCCAAATGGATATTAACAACTCGGTAAATTCAAATTTTAAAAAAACCGAAATAGACCAATACAACGCAGAGGTAGCGGCGCTTAAAAAACAAAAATCAAGACAATGGTATATTCTACTTGCCACCACTTCAGTAGCTGCTTTCATAATTTGCTTACTTATTGCACGTTTTAGAAAACAGAAAACAAAGAGTAAAAAGCAATTAAAAGTACTCTTGGATCAGATATCCAAGAATGAAACACCAATAAAACCGAAAGTAGCTCCGATAAACATTAAGGATAAAGAAATGAAAAGGATTATCGAAAAGCTAAACGAGTTGGAGGATAAAAACTACTATTTAAAAATGGACCTGACCGCTTCAAGTCTGGCAAAGAAACTTAAAACAAATACAACTTATTTATCCAAGATTATCAACATTCACTATCAAAAAAATTTCACGACCTATATTAACGACCTAAGAATAGACTTTGTAATCAATAGATTAAAAGAAAATAACCTATTCCGAAGGTACACCATACAGTCCCTTGCCAATGAGGTTGGTTTTAAAAGCAAAGAATCCTTCAATACTGCGTTCAAAAAAAGAACAGGGGTGCTACCTTCAGCTCTAATCAAAGAACTTACTAAACAATCAAATTAAGCCAACAGCAAGTTATACGGTAGTTTGTTTATTATTCTATTTCAAATCTTACTTGAACTCTATTAAGAAGGTTACAAAGTACTTATTGTTGGCTAAGAATATTTTAGAGACGAAACTAAATTAAAGTACTCTTAAATTTTACGATATCTCGTAAATCACAGTTTTGTTACAAATTTTTCTCCAATATTTTTTGTTGCACCAATATGTTATTACGTTTCACATTGATGATATTACATTTCAATTTTTATTAGTGAAAGAAAATTATACTTCTTTTACACTAAAAATTATGAAAAGTATTATCTGTCTATTGAATTCCTCTTGGGTAGCATCGATCATTTAAGAAAAACCAGATAGAGCTATTCGGCCAATTTTCCAACATAAAATCATATCAAAAGTAAAGGTAGTTTCCTTAAAAATATATTAAAGTCAAACTAATAAAACTCAATAAGAGTTATCTTATACTGAAGTGAATGAATTTTATAAAACAACATCAATTGAATTTTTTTAGAATTTTAAAAAACATCGCTCCCCTTTGTACAATATTTCTAGTGCAGAATCTAGTTCAATCACAACAGGCAAAAAGCGAACAATTATCTTATCCTGATTCAATTCGTAAATATTTTCACATAGATAGCGCTAAAACCAAAAATCTTATTAAAGATTATGTCTTAAAATCCAAACAGGATAATAATCCAAAGGACCTTTTTGACAGCTACCATGCCTTGTCATCGTTTTATCATAAACATGAGGATACACTGAGGTATATTGAATACACGGATAGCCTTTTCTCTGTGGCAAAAAACAACAATTTGAAAATAGAACTACTCAAGGCGTATCACCTTAAAAACAATTATTTAAAATTAAAATACGGTCTTGATGACCCAAGAATATTCGATAATATATATTCGGCAATAGAAACTGCCAAGGAAATTGATAGTAAAGTATGGCTATGTAAATTCAATCAAGACATTGCTGGATATTACCAACTAACGGGAGAATATCATCAAGCACTAAGGTTCTATAAGAACAACCTATCTATTTTAGAACAGATTACCAAATCACAGGATTACAGCAAATTTAAAATATGGGGAAGTAGTATAGAAACTACTTACTTGGAAATTTCTAAAATTCATATAGATTTAAAAGAAATAGATTCTGCTACATTTTATAATAATATCGCCAAATCTGTTTTAGATACTACGGAGGGAAATTACCATGACGTATACCGTTTTAGACACAAACTTCAACAATTAGAAATCGATTTACTTGAAGATGATATCCAATTAGCTAGAAAACACTTTGATGAAGCTTATAAAATAGTACCAGATTTCTACCAAAAAACCAACATTGATTTCACAAAAGATTATTATTCTGGATTGATAAGTTACCAAGAAGGAAATTTTCAAGAAGCTATTGCTTTTTTCGAAGCCCTTGACACTGTTCGAATCAAATCAAATGAGCGTTTAGGTTTTTTCCATAATGATCTTTTCAAACTACTCTATAAATCCTATTTAAAAACCAATAACTTAAAAAAAGCTGATTATTATTTTGATAAGCATCTATCATCTCTAAAAGGTCAAATGGATGTCAACAACTCGGTGAATTCAAATTTTAAAAAAATCGAAATTGATCAATACAACGCAGAGGTGAACATTCTTAAAAAGCAAAGATCAAAACAGCGGTATATTCTACTTGCCATCTCTTTGGCATCTGCTTTAATAATTTGCTTGCTAATTGCACGTTTCAGAAAACAGCAAACAAAGAGCAAAGAGAAATTAAAAGTACTCCTTGATCAGATATCCAAAAATGAAACACAAATAAAACCAAAAGCAGCTCCCCTGAACATTAACGATGATGAAATGAAAAGGATTATTGAAAAAATAAACGAGTTGGAGGATAAAAATTACTATTTAAGATTGGACCTAACTGCTTCAAGCTTGGCTAAAAAACTTAAAACCAACACTACTTATTTATCCAAGATTATCAACATTCACTATCAAAAAAATTTCACGACCTATATTAACGACTTAAGAATAGACTATGTAATCGATAGATTGAAAAAAGATAACCTTTTTAGAAGATATTCCATACATTCCCTTGCTAATGAGGTTGGTTTTAAAAGTAAAGAATCTTTCAATGCTGCTTTCAAAAAAAGGACAGGGGTACTACCTTCTGCTTTAATTAAAGAACTTGCGAAAGAACCAAAGCAATACCAGAACTGATTATTACGCCAGTTTGTTTATTATTCTTCCCCTACCCTAATTAAAATTCTCTTCTTTACCATAACAATTAGTACATAAAGTATTGATTTTATAATACTTATAGCACTATTTCAGCTACAATTTAATGTCCTTAATGAGGTGTCTAAAGGTGCTTAATTTTATAAAATTAAGCACCTACTTTTTTTAAAACAGGGATATTTATTGGTTATTTATAGTAAGGATTAGCAGCTGTAATGAAAAAGAAAAGGCTAGATGTAGATGAATGGTTGTTCAGCAAACAGCTGAACCCCCTGGAGGAAATAGAAAAAGGTAACCACGGAGAGAAAATATTTATTTCCGATGTTTTGGAAATGTACCTAGAAGACCATTTTAAAAGCGATAATTCTTTTTTATGTGAATAGCGCTAAAGGGGTAATAAAAAATGATTAATCACATGCATTCAACAATTGACCTTAAACAATACAGTCATAAAAGCTGGATAAAGTTCTAAATCGTTTTATGAATCACCCGCTATTCATTTCTTAACTTAAGTGAATAAGTTTTTGGACTTACCCATTCTAGTTTTGTGCTGAATACTACCCTATTTTTTTACGCAACGGGGAACAAACAAAAGAAACGTCAATATCAAAAAGAAAACAACATGATAAATTTTCCTAACAAAATTATTGTACCTGAGGGAAACAAAAAACATCTCTTTGAAATCAATGAAGTTAAATTTATTAAAGCTGACAGATATTATGTAAATGTATGCTGTTTCAATAAGAAAGTATTGATAAGGATTACCATGAAAAAATTGGAAGAGCTTTTACCTGAGCTTTTTATACGAATTAGCAAATCTGTAATAATTAATGTTCGCCATGTTATTAGAATTGAAGAATCCAAATCTTCCTGTAGTGTAGTACTTTCTGGTGAAATAGAACAACAGGTATCTGAAAAATATAAACGAGACTTTGACCATTATTTTTCTGAAAAAGTATAATCACTACTTCGTGTCTTCCAGATCAGATTAGTCTACAATTACCAAAAAGTAACTTGAAACTAACCCAAAATTCATATATAAAAACGAAAATTATTTAAGGCAATTAGACATTCGACTAGCAATACGTTTAAATGGATTATTGCTTAACTTAAAATTCTATGAAAATTGCGCAAACAATAACAAAATTAAACGAGAAACTTATAAAATGAATATTCCAAAATCAAAACCTCATTTGATATTAGCCCTTATTCTATTCTATTTCAGTGGTCATTTACTCTCACAGAACTTAGAGCCGAAAAAACGCACGATAGAGCCAGATCACATAGTTAAGTCCCAATTAATGGGACGGGATTATCAATTATACATGTCATTCCCTAGAAGTTATTCAGTTAAGGACACCGTTTCATACCCAGTTTTATATGTTTTAGATGGCCAATTATCTTTTTATAAATTCAGTTCATCGCACAAAAGTTTTGGTTTCGGAAATGAGCTGGAAGATGTCATAATCGTAGGTGTCGGATCAGGCTTGGACATGGCATCTTGGTTTATCAATAGAAGCTTTGACTATACACCATCTGTTGACAGCCTCTATCAATATAACATGGAGAAACAGTTTGGGTTTCCAAAAGGAACCATACAATCTGGGGGATCACCTAGATACTTGGAAGCTTTAAAAACCGAAATTATTCCTTTTGTAGAGAAAAACTATAAGACAACAACAGATAGAGGGATTAGTGGACATTCATTAGGTGGTTTGTTCACATCTTACTGTTTATTAAACTCTGATGGGTTCTTTACTCGATTTGGAATAAATAGCCCTTCGCTGATGTGGAACAATAATGAATTATTAAACCATTTTATTGCTAAAATTGAAAATAAAACTGGTTGGGATTTACCACCGACCAAAATTTTTATTTCAGTTGGTGAATTAGAAGGATCAAAAATGGTTCCTGCCATGCTAACATTAAGCATGAAGCTTGAAGATTTGTATGATGACAATATAGATTTAGATTGGCAAATATTTCAAAATGAAACGCATTTATCGGTGGAAGCAGCTAGTATGAATCGTACACTTTCAGTTCTATATGGAAAGCAATAGGATTAAGCTGAATAAGTAAAAAAGAAATTAAATGCCATTTGGAAATACGCCAACCTATTTTGACATAAAATAATTTAGAAATGATTTATAATTGCAATGCTTACTTCTTTACTTGAAACTAAATTTTTATTTAAAAATTGAATTAAAAAATAAGCGAAATTTAGCTATATAAACTTAAAACGAATTCTTACTTATCTTTCTTACTATGTTTTTACGTTTTTCTACAACAACAATGAGACCAGCTATGCACAAACGAATAAGTAGTAGCTTAATCTTCTCAAATTTTAAAATCCATAAGTGCAAAACAATCAAGAATTCCATACAATTTACCACGGACAAACAATTAGGATATCAGTAATGTGCATGTCATGTGCTTTAATAACCAATGCTTAATGTAAATAAATGTTGAAAACACAAAAGTTATTTCAAAAAAGCGGTGTCTTAGTTGTAATTGCATTAATATTTTCTTGTAGTAACGAGACAACCTCTGACTTATCCCTTAACACAACTCCGGTGATAACAAATCAACAATTTGATGTTCTAGAAGATATTGGCCCATCAAAAATTATAGGTCGTGTAAATGCTTCGGATGCAGATGGTGATATTCTTTCTTTTAAACTCGAATCAGATATTGACTTAATTATTGAACCATCTACAGGGGTTGTCAAAACTACAGTAAACTCTATTCTTGATTATGAAACGATTACGACCATACGATTTAATGTAAGTGTTATGGATGACAATGGCGCCATGTCCATTGCAACTATTACTATTAACGTTTTAGACGTTAATGAAGGTCCTTTAAACAGTTTACAGCAAAGTTTCCTTGATGAGTATATACATGTCTCTTATAATCTAGCTGTAGGTCGTTCACTTAGCGAAAAATGGGAAGGTGAGATTAGGATTTTTCTTGACGGCAATATAACATCCAACTATCGGCAAATGGTAACGGATTCTCTTGAAGAATTCAATTCTTATTTCACTGATGGTACCACAGTAATACTTGTTAATACATTGGAGACGTCTAATGTTCATTTAATTATGGGTCCAAGAACGTTGATCCGACCAATATGGCCAGATATGTTTGATATAATCGAATTTGATTTCATAGGTTATGCTTTATATGATAAAACCGTTAATAATAATATTTATAAGGGTCGTATTTGGGTGGATTTACCTAGTCGAGGCCTGTTCATGCATGAGTTGGGTCACATTGTAGGTTTAGGTCATGCTACTGAACCCTATTGTGGTGTTTCAGACAATCCCAGTATTATGTGTCCACTAACAGCATCTACAGCATCAGGATTTAACCTGTTTGATCAAGAAATAATAAAAGCCTTATACCATCCCGGTACTCCAGTTTCAATAAGACAAAATGAAATGAGAACCTTGATCACTGAATATATTATTGAGAACTCTATTTTGGAATAAGGTAAGATCAATTGGATTAAATTGAGCCAAAAAATAATCAACACAACTTAATAAATTATAGGAAATGAAGACATACCCGGTTTTCTTAGGGTTTTGACATAAAAATAGAAACACAAATGAAAAATGCATTTCACATCTTAGTTTTACTAATGGTTGCCAACTCCTATACACAGGTAAATAGCTTTACCGAAGAGGTAAAAACGAAATACACAGTTGTTCAATTAGACTCTGAATTTTTCCACGATCAAAAAAGAACAATTAAAGTAGCTTTGCCTGAACAGTACGATAGCTCAAAAGAATATCCAGTAATTTATACGCTCGATGGAAACAGCTTATTTTACATTACGACCAGTTACGTAACCCAATTAAGTAAGTTAACCGTGGATGATGATGGTTTTGACTACGGTTCTGATGCCATACCCCAGTCTATTGTCGTGGGAATATTTCATAATGACAGAGGGTACGAAACACAGCCCAATTTTAGTCTGAAGGAAAATATAGATGAAAGTATATTTTTGGAAGGCCCGGAAAAATTGAAAAATTTTCTATTTCATGAAGTTGTTCCTTACATAGATTCGGCCTATAACACCTCGGGGTATAATGCTATCATTGGACATTCGAATACTGCGCATTTTGTAATGTGCCTGCCCTTCCAAAACGGAAATCCGTTCAAAGGAATAATCTCAATCTCATTAGCTGGAGGAACAAAAAGGTTCAAAGACCAAATAAAGAGTTATTTAGAAAAAAATGAGACAGCACCAATATTTTTAGGGTATGGCACCAAAGACTTGGGTTTTAATGAATTGGCAAAAAGTCTGAAAGGAGAGGTCACAAACAAAAATTTGGAAATACATGCATATAATGGTAATCATAACGAAATGCCCGTATTGGCGTTAACAGACGGAATCAAACATCTTTTTTATAAATATCGGAATGTGGACGACTTCATCGAAGCATCACTTAAAAAAGACTTTAATATAGCAGATTACCTTGATCAATATCAACAAAAAAACAGGGAAGCTTATGGCATTAATACCGAAATGAAAGAGGATGACTTTTACACCTTGCTAGATTTAAGCATCAAGAACAAGAACCGGCGGGTTATGAACCAAATCCTGGAATACGACTCCAAAGCCAATGGATTTGAACAACAGACCCACATGATGTTTATCTACAATAAGCAAATTTCGGATTATGAAAAAGCCGAGGGGTATGCCACTCAAATGCTCAATAGCAATGACGAGTTTGAAAATAGGATACTAAAGGCCAATCTGAACCACTACTATGAATTTTTTATTGATGATTTGGCAGATGTGGAAAAAGGCTTACACTTTTTTGAAGAAGGCAAGAAAAGGTTTAAGGACAAACAATTAGAATTCAGTTATTTCATAGCGAAAATATCCATCGAACAAGATTACCAAAAACTCAAGGGGTATTCTGATTTGAAATATTGCATGAAAAACTATAAAGAAAATAATTATTTCAATGAGGTGGATTTAGAAGGTTTAAAGAACCTTTAAGCTAGAAAATTGTTAATACAGCAAATACAACTATTAATCGAGTAAAAAAACAAAATATTAATACAAAGGACATGAAAAAAATACTAAAATATATCTCATACTTTACTTTTTTAATAGTTTCATCAAAGGGGTTTGCCCAAGAGGTAACTTTTTTTAATGCAGATGGTTTTTTATCAATCGGAACGCAATCGAACCGAACTGCATCTATAACCTTAATTGACATTGATAAAGACGGAGATTTAGATGCACTTGTTGCGAATGGTAGACATTGGGCTGAACAGAACTATCTTTTTTATAATGCCGGTAAAGGAGGTTTCAAGACAGCTTTGCCAATAGGAAAATTTATGGACGCTTCGTATTCAATAAAAAGTGCGGATTTTAACAATGACGGATTTATGGACATTGCGGTGGCAAATGATAATATTGAGAACAAACTATTTTTTGGCTCTTCCAATCAATTATTTGAAAAAAGTAACTCTTTTGGTTCAATATCGCCTTCACGAAACCTTGAAATAGCCGATATTGACAATGATGGAGATATTGACCTGATACTCTCTAATAGAAAGGCAATAAATGAAATTTGCTTGAATGATGGAAAAGGCAATTTTAAAGATTCAATAGCTTTCGGAAACAAATCCGACCAGACCATCCAGACTAAAATTGTTGACATAAATCAAGATGGCTTTTTGGACTTGATTACCGCAGAGAGACAATCAAAAAACAAGATTTATTTAAATGACGGGAAGAAGAACTTTGCAACAATAATAGAGTTTGGTAAAGAAGAGGAACAAACGCGTTCTATAGATATAGGTGATTTCAACAAGGATGGATTTTTGGACATTGTAACAGGAAACCTAGGTACAAGCAATCAAATATATTTCGGAGACAAAAATTTGTCCTTTAATCAAGTTTTTGATTTCAAGGCAGAACGTAGCACTTACTCCATTAATAAAGCTGATCTAAATCAAGATGGATATTTAGATATTATAGAAGGAAATTCAGGAGATCGAAATTATGTTTATTTGGGTCAAAAAAATGGAGAATTTATCGAAATTGGACTTCGTAAGGACTTAGAGGACGATACCTACAATATAGAAATTGGCGATTTAAACAATGACGGTTTTCCTGATATTGTGGAATCAAATTCAGGAACTTGGAATTTGTTCTACTTAACAAGAAAGGAGTAAATATGGCAATATCGAATAAAACAAATACTTAGTAGTAGACCACTTAATAAAAGCCCTACAGATTTTCCACTCGGTTTATATTTGATAAACAAGCCATTAAATAATGTATTGAACTATGCAGCAATATGTGTGAAAAATATAATCGAGAATAAAACTCATCAACAACTATGAACAAATCAACTAAAATTTTATTAATCATATTCGGAATCGTATCCATAGCCGTAGGAATTTGGTCATATGTTTACGAATCAGACCCATCTAACGCTTATTTTGCTACTGGCATTGGAGCGGCTTTAATTATTACTGTGCTTTCAATACAGCCTAAAAACAAAGAAAGTTAAGACGTTTTTTTTTTAATACCTTGAGCCTTACAGGACCTGTATTAAGGTTCGGAAAAAAATAATTTAACAGACAGTACTCGTTTCAAGCAGGTTTTCAGTTCAAAACGAAAAATCTGAACATCAAAGGAATTAAAGAAATAGTACCAAAATGAAGCGTCATCATCTCATATTTGATTGGCCAATTTTAGTCGCAAGTCATAATAAATCATAGAGAATTATCTCAGATGACATCCCAAAATATTTTAAACTTAAAAAGAACAGATTTACCATAAGTAATATCTTGGGTCGTGACTTGATTTACTACGGTATATTCTTATAAAGAATCTGACTAAAGTTTGAAATAAACCTAATTACCGCAATGCTTTCCTCCTATTGGAATGAATTAGCTAATTAATACACTTTAATAGCTGCTCTATTAGCCGGTTTTCTTGTGGGATTTTTTTTTCCAACCTAATAATTTACAAATTAAATAACAGTATGTCGAACTATTTGTTAACATATAAACCATAGCAGCAAGTTGTTTTCTTATTAAAATATACACTTTCACAAAATGATAATGATAACAACTTACGCATAAACCTTTATAGCACACAAGAGTGATCCTTGAAAAAAACTAAAAAATCTGTAACCTTTTAGTGTTAACAATAATCATATAGATGTAACTTTTAAAACATAAAACAATGAATGATTTTTTCTTTGGACCCGGAATTGTGTTAATCGCATTATTCGTCGCGGCCGGATACACAATTTACACTTTTATTAAATCTTCTCATTTAGAGCGAATGGCTAAAATCGAAAAAGGAATCGATACAAATGCGCCTTCCAATAATAGTCGATATCTAGAACTGAAACTAGGAATGTTAATGGTAGGTATTGCTTTCGGTTTGCTTTTGGCATACGTAATGGAAAAAACTTTGAAAATTGACGAAATGGTTTTTTACCCGTCCTTTATGCTTCTATTCGGTGGAGTAAGTCTTATCGTATCATTTTTCTGGACAAAGAAATTACAGAAAAACCAATAGCCCTTGATGGATGTCCATTACATTAATGAGGTTTTAAATGGAAACACGAATGCTTTTGGGTATTTCATAAGAACATATCAGAACAAGGCTTTTGGAGTCGCTATTTCAATCGTAAAACGCGAGGACGATGCAAAGGATGTTGTCCAGGACAGTTTTATTACGGCCTATTCTTCGCTGAATAACTTTAGAAACGATGCAAAATTTTCAACTTGGTTTTATCGAATTGTGGTAAATACGGCATTGCAGTTTATAAAACGAGAAAAGCGGAAAGATGAAGTAGCGGGAGAATACTCAATTACGGATGATGAAAAGGCCGCATTCAATAACGCCATTGCTCGACTAGAAAAGCAAGATTTAAAAAAACTGATAAAAAGAGTATTTGAAAAAATACCTGAGAAAGAAGCTTTGGTATTGCAACTGTATTACATTGATGACCAAAGCATTGTGGAGATTGAGGAAATAACCGCCTTTACAAAATCTAACGTAAAAGTCCTTTTACATCGGGGAAGAACAAGTTTCTATATGATGCTAAAGGATGAAAAAATAAAAAAGCCCTATTAAAATGGAGGATAAAGACCACTTAAGAGAAATTTTTGGGAAAATAGACCAAATTAACGAACCTATTGACTTAGAGGCAGTTATTTTAAATGCAATACAGAAAGAAGAATTTTCAAAAGCTCAAATAGCCCGTTACAAGGCAAAAGGCTTGAAAGCTTTAATAGCCTCTGGTATCTTGGTTATAGTGCTTGGAATACTTTTTAGCCTACCAAATAGTGTTCGTTCAGTCGAACATTCAATTGTAACATACACTTCAATAATCATAACATTAATTATCCTTTTCATTTTGCTTGAAATGGGAAGAACAGCAATATTCAATAATCTGAAAAACAATTTATCATGAAATATAACGAACGAAAAAACCGTATGGAAATCAAAACGAATTACTTCAAAATGACCGCTTCAATTGTGCTGATGACACTAATATGCTCTATCAGTGTAGATGCTCAAATAACCCCAGATAGGGTTGCGGCAGCAGTCGAAAAAACGAGAACAAATTTAAATGAAATGGATGCTGAAAATGAATTTAATGGTGCAGTATTAATCGCTGAGCATGATCGAATTCTATTTCAACAAGCGTATGGTTATACTGATGAAAATAAAGAAGTACCTAATACCGTTGATACGACTTTTGAAATTGCGTCAATGGGAAAAATGTTCACAGCTGTTTCAATAATGCAACTGCAAGAAAGAGGATTATTGCAATTAGATAATACTATAGGAGAAATATTGCCAAACTACCCAAATAAAGATGCACGAGAAAAAATAACAATTAAACAGTTATTATCTCATACCTCAGGATTAGGTGATTTTTTTAGTAAAGAATTCTTTGAGAAACCAGAAGGCGCAATACAAGAGTTAAACGATATTCTACCTTTTTTTGTAAACGATCCGTTAGAGTTTGTACCTGGTGAATCGTTTAGGTATAGTAACGCTGGGTTTATTGTATTGGGTTTAATAATTGAGAAATTAACTAAACAAAGCTATAATAGTTACGTCCAACAAAATATTTTCAAGCCAACAAATATAAGCAGCACTATTAAATTGTCAAGCTCTGCTGGCGGTGGACGGTTAACACTTACTGACCTGCATAAATTTGCCATATCATTAAAAAGCAACAAACTAATTTCTGTAAAATCTTTTAACTTAATGACTACTGATAGTTTTAATAATCAGTATGGTCTTGGATTGAGTTTGAACACTATAAATGGTATTGAAATTTATGGTCATAATGGAGGAGCACCAGGTGTTTCGGGTGAAGTTGACATTACAAAACATACGCCTATCATTCTAATCTCACTCTCAAATAGAAGTGCTATGGAAGGTTGGGCACAAGTTCGAACGTTTATTCGAAACGAATTTTTTGGGGAAACGAAGGAGAGTATTCAACTTGTTAATACCGATGAAGTAATCAAAACTTATAAGGAAAAAGGATTTGATTTGGCGAAAGAGAAACTAAACAAGTTGAATAATAATATTTCCGATAAGAACACTTTTCATTATGCACAGCAATATCTACATCAACAGGAATTTGAAAAGGCAATTGACGTGATGAGATTGATTCTGGAAGCGTATTCAAATGACTGGTTTCCATATAGTTACTTAGCGGATATCTATCATAAATCTGGACAAAAGGAAAAAGCGATTGTTAACTATAAAAAAAGTTTAGACATAAATGCTGAGAACCAGCATGCTATTGAACAATTGGCACTCATTGAAAATAAATAAACACTTCATCATGAAAATCACAAAAAGAAATTACACGATAAATTTTAGAAATTATTATTTAACATTTAAAGTTCTAGTTGTACTGATAGTACTAACGTCTTCTGTACCGCTAACGGCTCAAATGACTGCAAAGCAAATTGATAGTATAGTTAATAAGGCCATCAATACGCTTGATAATACTGTGGGTTTTGCAATAGGTGTCGTTAAAGAAGGTAAAATTGTACACGTAAAAGGTTATGGTGTTAATTCGGTAGATTTAAAAGAAACGGTAACTGCTGATACTCCTTTCGGAATTGCCTCCAATTCCAAAGCTTTTACGTCCGCTGGATTAGCGATTTTAGTTGAGCAAGGAAAAATTAATTGGGAAGATAAAGTAATCGATTATATACCCGAATTTAAAATGTACAACGATTATGTTACGAACAACTTCACCATTCAAGACCTTTTGACCCATCGAAGTGGTTTAGGTCTTGGGGCTGGAGACCTAATGATTTTTCCAGATAATTCAGATTTCACCATAAATGATGTACTAACTGCTTTTCAATACTTTGAACCAACCACCGCGTTTAGAACCCAATTTGATTACGACAATTTATTGTATTTGGTAGCAGGAGAACTTACCGCGAGAGTTTCTGGAAAATCCTGGGAATCATTTATAAATGAAGAAATTTTGGAACCCTTGGATATGGAGCATTCATATTCGAGTTATGATGAGGCTTTTAAAAATGATAAAATTGCCGTGGCACATTCTTTTGATGGGAAAGACTTGAATACAATACAAAACCCGAAACAAGATTTAAAAGCCAGTACAAAACCCAAAATGAATGGGGCCGCAGGCGGAATTTGGGCTAGTGCCAATGATATGTGCAAGTGGATGTTGGTACAACTGAACAAAGGAAAATATGATGCAGATTTGGACAAAACTTTATTTTCGGAACAACAGCAACGAGAGATGTGGCGTGTTCATACACCTATTAAAGTGCAATCAGACCCCATGTTGCCTTTTAAATCCAACTTTTCAGGATATGGATTAGGTTGGTTTTTGTCGGATTTTAATGGGTTTCTCAAGGTAGATCATTCTGGATTAATTGCGGGAATGTCTTCTGAAGTTATCTTAATTCCAGAACTTGAACTTGGGATTGTAGTGTTGAATAATTCTGAAGCTGCAGATCTTCTAAATGGTTTAATGGTTTTCAATTTATTGGATGAATATTTAAAGTTAGAAACTGGAATCAATTGGGTAGAAATGGGGGAGAGCCTTCAATCACGAAGACAACAAATGGGCGACCAAGATTCCGAAAAAGTTTGGGCTAAAGTCGAATCAAATAAAGCTACAAAAATCAACAAGGATAATTACGTTGGTATTTACGAAGATGACTGGTTCGGAAAAGTGGAAATTTTTGAAAAAAATGGGGATTTATGGTTTAAATCCTATAAGTCTCCAAGACTAAACGGTAAAATGGCATTTTATAATGGCAATACGTTTGCAATAAAATGGGAATATCAAGATATGAAAGCGGATGCCTTTGCTATTTTTTCGCTTGACGAAAACAGCAAAGCCCAAAGCATTAAAATGAAAGGAATTTCTCGTTTCATCGATTTTAGTTTTGACTTTCAAGATCTAGATTTAAAGAGAATTTTGGAAAATACTCCGGATACCGATAGAAAAGGATAAACGTTTATTAAAATTGAAAAGTCCCAAAACACAGCTGTGTTTTGGGACTTTTTTAAATTTCAGTTTATAAGGTCTACCGTTTTATTCCAATCCAAGTGAAAATTGTAGCATCTTGTTTTTCACACCTGTCAAAATATGAATTTCATTCGTATTTTTTGCATTTCTATATATTGTTTATCCAATTTATGTTTAGTACACCCTATACCCTTAGAGATATCCTAAAACAATAAGATATAGAAACAGGACTCACCGTAGAATCTAAGCTATTCACTGGGATTGATATAAGTCAGCGTATTTGGAAGATAAATGGTTCGACGGCTATTTCCGTGCATAACCTCTCAAATGCCCCCTGTAGAGGAAGGGTTTAGAATAATATTGAGAAGTATTTTCAAGACCATTAAGTAATTACCATCTATCAGGCCAGTTGTAGCGATTATCGTACTCATCCTAGTTACGAGAGTTAGAATTGGCCCGTTTGGTTGTAAACCCTGCCAATACCCATCCAACGAGAAAGAAGAATCAGACCATAATGGATAGTAAATAGCAAGGGGGCTAAAAGATAGTCCTCTGGACGGCATGTATATTCGCTCTATTTAGCATGAGCAGTTGCGAAGCCTTTCCCAAAAAAATGAACATCGTAAAGGATTACCGCCGTATAAAGAGTTTTTTAAAATATAGCTATTGTATTCTGAGGCCATAGTCCCCAAGTAGCATGATCATTATAGCAGCAATAGGGAATATAAAGAGAAATTGGACGGACCCCTTACACCATTGGACCCTTACGGTTCAGCATCTTCATATTAAATTTATGGATAAGATACCCTAAATATTAAACACTAATTCCCTGGGCCCAACCCCAGGGAATTAGTGTTTAATTTACAGAGTCAACAGGAAGTTTTGTTGGCAAATCGTTTCTTAGGTCAACATTTCCTGAATAGAATTTTTAATGGAGTGTACATTACTATTTTTACTATTTGTGAATATAATAATAGTAGTATTATTTATTCTGTCTTTATTTATCAGACATTCATAGTTTCCACTACTTCCATGATGAGTGTGCTCAATTATCTGATTTTCTTGATAGTTTATTTGTCCTAAAGCAGATTCCATATTTTCAATATCTAAATCGACTGTTTTACCAATAGTATGTATAGAATTCTTCTCGATTATACGGTAAGAGTAAAGGTTCTTTAGAAGTTTAAATAAATCTTCCGTCGTAGTTGAAAATAAAAATATAGATGATTTTAAAATAAAAGGCGGGTTGTCTTCTATAAAGTTACTGTCAAACGAAATAGCCATAGACCTCCTATCTTGATAAGGGAACGATTTATTAAACGTACTATGGTTTAGTTCCAATGGTTTTAGAATATTTTGAGTAACATACTCTGGGAAACTTTTACTGGATATGCTTTCAACTATTTTTGAAAGAAGAAAGGGGCTATAATTAGTATATAAATAACCCTCTCCTGGCGAAAATTCTAAATCTGTTATTTCTAGTAAATCATTCATTAGGGCCTCATCGTTTATTTCTCGATGTTTCCCCCAGTTAATTTTCGGAAGCCCACTCGTATATTGAAGTAAATTTAAAATAGTAACATGATTAGACCAATTTGGAAAATTTTCCAAGTGATTTTTTATTGGGTCATTTAAATTTAAAAGCCCCTTTTCCTCTAATTGCATTATGGCTATTGCTGGAATTTCCTTATAAATAGAACCGATATTAAACTTATCTGTAACAGATAATAGTATTTTTTTATCTCCATTATTGAATCCAAAACCGTTGTTATAGATAATTTTATCATCTTTAGCTATTAACACATTTCCATTAAATTCCCCTTTTTGATTTAGGGATGTAAGTAAAGAATCTACTTCATTCACAATTTTACTATCTTTTGAGGCAAAGTTTGGTTTTATTGTTTTACAATTTGTAAGCAGAAGCGATAGAATAATTACTGTTACGGTGTTCTTTGAAAAAATTTTCATTATTTAATTTTTGGTTTATGCCTTTAAGACGATATCAACCCATTATTGTTACATAGATTTGTAGAATAGAACAGTAAAAATGTACAACATACATGCTCAACAATAATTCATCAAGATTCGACTGAAACCAAAGATTTTAAAACTAGGTTATCAAAAGAATTTATAATTAAGATTTAGACAATATAATAAGGTTTACTATATGATACTTTACGTCATTCTAAATGCCTATATTCATCAATAAGACAGTTAGCCGTAAGAAAAGCAATAATAAAGAATGGACAAACTACAGCAGGGAGAATTTTATGGAGCGCACTACCAAAAATCAAGTTTTGAGAATATAATAATAACAGATACCGAATATACACACGGCAAGGTAGATTGGCATTATCACGAAAACCCGTATTTCACCTATTTACTTCAAGGAAAATTATTTGAATCTAACAGAAAAGAATCCTATT
>Ga0209948_1000077_pt1 | contig 26514 bp, 23 predicted proteins | sample SalPonR2_C_D2_MG_FD_185709 | JGI IMG/M metagenome (GOLD analysis project Ga0209948, IMG submission 185709) | Salt pond soil microbial communities from South San Francisco under conditions of wetland restoration - Salt Pond MetaG R2_C_D2_MG... ... | reverse complement strand
AAGGAAAACGGGGCCGAGCGCGTCGTGGTCTTGGAAAAGGCCCCGCGCGAGATGCGGGGCGGCAACACGCACTGGTCCGGCGGCGTGCTGCGCTTCGCGTTCGACGACCCCCGCGAGATCGCGCCCCTGGTGCCCGGCGCCGAGGAGCAGATCGAGAATTTCTACGACGGCATCGCGCCCTACCCCTATGACGACTACCATGGCGACCTGATGCGCGTGACCGGCGGGCGGACCGATCCGGTCCTTTCCGACATACTCGTCCGGAACTCGAAGGACACGGTGTTCTGGATGAACGAGGTCGGGCAGGTACCGATGGAACCGGCTCTCAGCCTGTCGGCGATCAAGAAGGACAACAAGGTCATATGGGCCCGCGGCCTCGTGGTGCGCGCCAAACACGAGGGCGTGGGCCTCTCGCGCGCGTGGTTCGCCACGGCCGAGGCGATGGGGATCGAGATCCGCTATGGCGCCGCGGCGCGCGAACTGATCGTCGACGACAGCGGCAAGGTCTGCGGCGTCAAGATCCGCGACGACGACGGCATGCATACCCTCGAAGCGAAATCCGTGGTTCTTGGCGCGGGCGGGTTCGAGGCCAACGTGCAGATGCGCACCCAGCACATCGGCACCAATATCGGCAATGCGAAGGTGCGCGGCACGCCCCACAACCAGGGCGACGGGCTTCGAATGGCGATGGACATCGGGGCGATGCCGACGGGGCAGTGGTCGGGATGCCACGCCACGCCGATCAGCGCCGACTGGGGCGAATTCGCCCCGCGCGAGCTGACCGACCGGTCGAACCGGTTGAGCTACCCCTTCGCGGTCATGGTCAATCTCAAGGGCGAGCGCTTCGTCGATGAGGGCGAGGATCCGGCGCTGTTCACCTACGCCAAGTTCGGCCGCGCCATTCTCGCACAGCCGGGCGCCAAGGCATGGCAGATCTTCGACAGCCAGACCCTGCACCTGCTGGAGGCACGCTATTCCACCTCCGACCCGATCGTCGCCGACACGCTCGAGGATCTGGTGGAACTGCTTGATATCGAGGACAAGGCGCAGGCCCTTCGGACCCTGAAGGCCTATAACGAGGCCGCGCGCGACGCGGGCGAGGGTTTCGATCCGACCAAGAAAGACAGCCTCGGAACCCATGGCGATCTGAAGCCGCCCAAGTCCAACTGGGCGCTGCGTCTCGACAAACCGCCCTTCCATGCCTACTCGGCGACCGGCGGCATCACCTTCACCTTCGGCGGCCTGAAGGTCACCGAGGACGCCCAGATCGTCGGCACCGACTGGCGCCCCATCCCCGGTCTGTACTGCTGCGGCGAGATGGTTGGCGGGTTGTTCTACGACAACTACCCTGCGGGCACCGGTCTTGTCTCGGGCGCGACATTCGGGCGGATCGCCGGGCGCTCCGCCGCCAAGGCCGCGCAGGGCTGACACCGAAAGGAGATCGCCGTGACCCAGACGCAAACCATCGCCGAACGGCTCGCCCAACGCATCGTCGCGTTCGACGGGAGTGTGATCACGCCGAAGGCGCGCGAGCGCGCGCTGATCGGCATCGTCGATACCGTGGCCGTCATGCTCGCGGGCGCACACACACCGTGTGTCGCGACATTGCGGAAGGTGCCCGGCATTGCCGACGCCTCCGGGCCCTGCACGCTTGTCGCGCAGGCCGACAAGGTGTCGATGCTGGATGCCGCTCTGGTCAACGGGACGGCTGCGCATGCGCTCGATTACGACGATTTCAGCAGTGTCTTCGGCGGGCATCAATCGGCGCCGCTGGTGCCGGCGCTCTTTGCGCTGGCCGAGGCCGAGAGGTCGAGCGGCAAGGACGTCGTCACCGCCTATGCGGTCGGCGTCGAGACGGAAATCCGCCTCGCACGCGCGGTGCATTTCCATCACTACGACAAGGGATGGCACCCGACTGCGACGCTCGGCACGATCGGGGCGGCGGCTGCGACCGCAAGGCTTCTCGGTCTTTCGGCCGAAAAGACGGCGATCGCGCTGGCGCTCGCGGTGTCGCAGGCCGCCGGCGTCAAGGCGAATTTCGGCACCATGACGAAGCCCTTCCACGTCGGCATGTGCGCCCGCGCGGGCCTCCTGTCGACACTGCTCGCGCGGGAAGGGTTTACGGCGAACCCGGGCGCCTTCGAGCATCCGCAAGGGTTCTTCGAGGTGTTCAACGGGCCCGGCACCTATGACACGAACCGCCTGTTCGAGAACTGGGCCGACCCGCTCGAGCTCGAGGATGACGGTATCGTAGTCAAGGCCTACCCCTGTTGCGGCAGCACCCACGCGGCGATCAAGGCGGCGCTGCTGCTGCGCGCGGAGGCGTCGCTGAAGCCCGGCGAAATCGCCAGCGTCGAGGTCCTGCCCCATGGCAGACGGCTCAAGCATACCGATACGCCGCACCCCAGCACCGAACTTCAGGCCAAGTTCAGCGTGCAGTACGTCATCGCCCGCGCGCTGCTGGACGGAGCGGTGAAGCTGGAGCATTTCGACGAGGCGGCGATCTCGGATGCGGCCGTGACCGAGCTGCTGGCGCGCACGGAGGCCAAGGCCCATCCCGACATGCCCGACGACGCAGACAGCCAGTGGGCGGCGGAAGTCGTCGTCCATACCACCGATGGCCGAAGGCTCGCCCATCGCATCGACAACCTCATGGCCAATGGCGGCGCCATTCCCAATAGCGTCTCGGGCATGTGGGAGAAGTTCATGGACTGCGCCGAGGCGGCGCATCTGCCCGGCGACATGGGCGGCGCGGTTTTCGAGCGGTTGGAAACGCTGGAAAGCGCCAGCGACATGAGCCAGGTTCTTCGCCTCATGAAGGGCGCCCCAGCTCGACGTGAGGAAGACAAGACCAGCGCGGGGACCTATGTCGCGGGCGACCCGGCCCCGGAAACCCAGTGGGTGCCCTAGCGGTCGTTCAGGCCTGCTGTTCCCACGCGGCGTCGGCGGAGACCTGCTTGAGCGCCATCAGCGCATAGCCGCGCCCGTTGGAGATATGGCTGCGCATCATCCGCTCGGCCGCCTCGGGGTCGCGGCTCCGCAGTGCCGCGACGATAGCGCGATGCTCGGTAAGGGCGGCCCCCGCCCTGCCCTTCATCGTCGAGGACTTGTATCTGTAGACGCGCAGCAGATCGTAGAGATCGCCGCAGATCATCGCGATCAGCATGTCGTTTCCGGACGCCTTCGCGATGCGGAAATGAAAGTCGAAATCGCCCGATTGCTGATAGTAACTCGCCCCGTCCTGGGCGTTGATGGTCGCCGCGTGGTTCTCGATCATCGCCTCGAGCTCGTCGAGCTCGGCGTCGGTCAGGCGCTCGCAGGCAAGCCGCGCGCCCATGCCCTCCAGCGCCTCGCGCACATGCAGAAGATTGGCAAGCCGCTCGACCGATAGCTCGACCACGCGGACACCGACGTTGACCTTTCGTTCCAGAAGCCGCCGGCCTTCCAGACGGCGGATGGCCTCGCGAAGGGGGCCTCGGCTGACGCCCATGGACGCGGCCAACCCCTGCTCGCTGATACGCTCACCGGGCGCGAGGCGGCCCTCCATGATTGCCGACTCCAGTTCTTCCGTCACTGCGTCCACGAGGGATCGAGCCGTCACCTTGCCGAATTGCGCTTTCTGCATACTGAATTTCCAGCTCATGAAAATTGGAACGATCAATTGCGGATATGAGACATTTGTAAACACTCCAAAACGCTCTGACAACTGTTGACATTCTACTATGATGCGGGTCCAATCCGGATAGGCAATCGATGGGAAGATCATGCCACAAATCCGGATACCCGCGGTCTTCATGCGGGGCGGCACATCCAACGCACTCGTTTTCAAGCGCGAGGATCTGCCCGAAGACGACGCGGCTTGGCCCGCACTTTTCCTTGCAGCAATGGGCTCTCCCGATCCCAATGGCCGGCAGCTGAACGGCATGGGCGGCGGGATTTCCTCGCTGTCCAAGATCTGCGTGATCGGTCCGCCCACGCGCAAGGATGCCGATATCGATTATTCGTTTTTCCAGATTGGCGTCACCGACGAGACTGTCGACACAAGCGGAAACTGCGGCAACATGTCCTCGGCGATGGGGCCCTTCGCGATCGACGAGGGCCTCGTGCCGGCCCCGCCTGACGGCGGCGAGGCCGTGGTGCGCATCCATAATACCAATACCGACAAGATCATCGTGGGGCGCTTCCAGACTGAAGGCGGCAAGGCCCGCGTGTCAGGCGATTTCGCGCTCGACGGCGTCTCGGGAACCGGCGCTCCGATCAGGCTGGAATTCCTCGATCCGGGCGGCGCAGGAACCGGGCGGCTCCTGCCCACGGGCCAGTCGCTGGATATCCTGGAGGTGCCGGGACTGGGCCCTGTCGAGGCGTCGATGGTCGATGCCGCGAACCCGTGCGTCTTCGTCGCCGCCGAGAGCATCGGGCGCACCGGCACCGAGTTGCCCGACGCGTTGGAGGCCGATGCCGAGTGCCTTGCCATCCTGGAGAAGATCCGCCGCGCCGCCTCTCTCGCCATGGGCATTGCCGACACCGAGGACGAGGCCGGCCGCATCCCCTCGATCCCCAAGGTCGCGATGATCTTCGCGCCAACCGACTGTTCCACGCTGTCCGGTGCACGGCAATCCGCCGCGGATTACGAGATCGGCATACGCATGATCTCGATCGGGCGTCCGCACCGGGCGGTGCCGCTGACCGGGGGTATCTGCCTTGCCGTCGCCACGCGCATCCCGGGCAGCCTTCCCAACCGGCTGGCGCGCCCCAGCGAGGCCGAAATCCGCGTCGGCCATCCCTCCGGCACCCTGTCGCTCGATGCCGACGTGACTGTCTCGCCGGACGGCACAATCCACGCGAAGCATGGCGCGGTCTACCGCACGGCACGCCGCATGTTCGAGGGCCATGTCCTCGTTCCTGCGTGACAGGAGACAGACAGAATGAATGACCAACGACCCGTTCCCTTCGTGTTCATGCGCGGCGGCACTTCGCGCGGGCCATACATGCGCCGCGCGGATCTGCCGGCGGACGAGGAAACCCTGTCGCGTGTTCTGGTATCGATGATCGGAGCCGGGCATCCGCTCAATATCGACGGGCTTGGCGGCGGCAACCCGGTGGCCACGAAAACGGCCATGCTGTCGGCTTCCGACGACGACTGGGCCGATATCGACTATTTCTTCGCGCAGGTCGCGGTCGACAAGCCGCTGGTCGACTACGCTCCCACCTGCGGCAACATCCTGTCAGGCGTCGGCCCCGCAGCGGTGGAGCTTGGGCTGATCGCGCCCCGCGACGGGGAGACGACAGTGCGTATCCGCATGGTGAACACCGGCGCGCGCGCCGAGGCGCGCTTCGAGGTGCGCGGCGGCCACCCGGTCTATGGCGGAGCGCAGAGCATCCACGGCGTGCCGGGCAGTGCCGCCCCGGTCGCCCTTCAATTCATGGACACGATCGGCTCGCGCACCGGAGCCATGCTGCCGACGGGCCGGGTTCGCGACACCATCGACGGGATTGAGGTGACGTGTCTCGACGTCGCCATGCCCATGGTGATCGCCCGCGCCGAGGACCTCGGCATCACCGGCTATGAAGGCAGCGGCGCGCTGGATGCTGACACGGAGCTTTTCGCCCGGTTCGAGCCGATCCGCCGCGAGGCGGGCAGACGCATGGGGCTTGGCGACGTCTCGGACAAGGTCGTGCCGAAATTCGGTGTCCTCGCATCGCCCAAGGGCGAGGGCGCGGCCGCGGCACGCTATTTCATGCCGTGGAAGGCTCATCCGACGATGGCCGTGACCGGTGCGCAATGCCTCGCGGCCTGCCTGATGCTGCCGGGTTCGGTCGGCAGCGGGATGGCGCGACTGCCGTCCGGCGCCGGTCAGGGCGATGCGCCCTTCACCCTCAGCCTCGAACATCCGAAGGGCACGATCGACGTCGCCCTCGACTGCAAGGTGACCAATGCTGGGCTCGACTTGCGCTCGGCCGGCATCATGCGCACGGCCCGCCTTCTGGCGCGGGGCGAGGCGATGGTCCCGTCGCATGTCTGGCAGGGCTGAGGCCGAAAGGCGTCAGGCGAGCCATCGCGACAGGAACGGCGTCATGCTCATCACCAGCAGCAACCGCAGCACGTGGTGGAAGATGACATAGGTTATGTCAGCACCTGTCAGGATGGCGAGCATGACCATCTCGGGCTGGCCTCCCGGTGCGAAGGCGAGAATGCCGTGCAGAAGGTCGTTGATCCCAAAAAGATAGATGATCTCGCCGAAAGCCAGCGTCAGCGCCGCAAGGATCAGGGCGTAGCCCACGCTGGCCGAGATGACATGCCGGAGCTCGTCCCGCGTGACGCCGACATAATGCGACCCGATGCTGATCCCGATCACGAACTGCGCAAGGATCAACGCCTCGGTGGGTGGACGGTTCTCGATCAGGCCGAAGATGCTGGCCAGCGCCGACAGGATCATCGGACCCAGAACGCTGGCACCAAACATGCCGATCCGCATCGCGCCGCGGTATCCCACGAAGGCGCATACCGCCATGATCAGCAGGTCCTTCGCGGGAATGTCGAGCAGACGCACGCCCGGTGCCACGCTCAGGTCGATGTCGAGATAAATGTTGATGATGAAGGGCGTCACCGAAACCAGCGTCAGGATCCGCGTGGCATGGACCAGCGACAGCGCCCGGACGTTCCCGCCCTTCTCGCCGCCGAACAGGATCATTTCCGCGAAACCGCCCGGCATGGTGGCGAAATAGGCCGTCGGGCGGTCGAACCCCGCAACGCGCCTAAAGAACGGGTAGCCGAGAAGCAGCGACGCCGCGATGAACACCGGCACGAGAGCGGCGCTCGCCATGGTCAGCGGCAGCTGTTCCATGATCGACGGCGATACCGAGGATCCGGCGGCCACGCCCAGGATCGTGCGCACCGAATTCAGCCAGTGCGTCGGAGGGCCGGACAGCCGCGCGCCCATCAGAGCCGTGATCAGGCAGGCTGCGAGAGGTCCGAGCAGGAACGGCAGCGGCATGCCAACAAGCCAGAAAACCGCAGTACCCAGAAATCCGATCGCGGCTGTCCATGCGCGCCGGCCCCAAATACCGCGATCACTCAGGTTCATTTCGTCCGGGGCTCGGTCTCGTTGTCCATGCGGCCTACCTTGGCGAGTTTCGCACCGATGTTCATCCGGAAAGTGACCACGATCACCAACGCCGCGAAGGCGGCCATCGTGATCGCGAGCGGCGAGTTGAACAAGGCTGGCATCCAGTCGCCGCGATTGATCAGCAGGGCCCGGCGCAGGTTTTCCTCCAGCATCGGCGCAATCAGGAAGGTGATGATCAGCGGCGCCTCGGGAACGCCGATCCTGCGCATCATGAAGCCAAGGAACCCGAGGCCCAGCATCATGTAGATATCGTAGACATCGCCGCGCGCCGAGTAGGCGCCGATGACGGCCATCACCATGATCGTCGGTACGAGCACCTTTGGCGAAACCTGCCCGAGCCGGGCATAGAGGAACCCGAAGGCGCGTCCGATACCGAGATTGACGAAATTGCCGATGAACAGGATCATGAAGAGCGCGTAGATCACCTCGGGATGGAGCGTGAACATGCGCGGCGACGGCGTGACGCCCTGCAACATCAGCGCTGCACCGATCAGCGCGGCCGTGGCGCTGCCCGGGATGCCGAAGGCCAGCAGCGGCACGAGCGTGGGGCCGACCGTCGCGTTGTTGCCGGCCTCGGCCGCGGCAATGCCGTGGATCGACCCTTCCCCGATGCGCTTCTCGGGAAATGACTGCTTGGCGATGCCGTAAGACAGAAAGGCCGCGACGGTCGCGCCCAGACCAGGAAGCGTCCCGACGAAGGTGCCGACACCAAGGCCGATCCCCATCTCGCGCCAGCAGCTGAGGTACTCGCGGAAGGTCAGCCCCTCAGACTTCTTGTTGAACAGGTCGCCCAGCTTGGCCGACGCCTCCTGCACCTTCCGCGAACTGCGCATCACGCCGAGCCCCTGCTCGAGCATCTGGCTCATCGCGAAGATGCCGATAATCAGCGGCACAAGGTGCAGCCCGTCGCGAAGCCAGACCTGATCGAAAGTATTGCGCGGCACGTTGCTGACGGGATCGGTACCGATCGTTCCCAGAAACAGCCCGATCCCGGCGCTCAGCATCCCCTTGGCGAGGTGTCGTCCGCTCAGCGCGCCCAGCAGCGCGATGGCGACGACCATCAGCCAGAGCCGCTCGGAAGGACCGAACTGCAGCGCCATCAGCGCGATGGTGGGCGCGATCAGGATAACGATGATATCGGACAGCGTGTCCGCCGTGACCGAGGAATAGAGCGCAATGAGGATCGCCTTCCGGCCTTTTCCCTGCTTGGTCAGCTTGTAGCCGTCATAGACCGTGGCCGCGCTGTCGGGTGAGCCCGGTATCGCGAAACTGATGGCCGATATCGATCCGCCGAAGATCGCGCCCTTGTAGAGGCCGATCAGCAGCCCGAGCATGCCGGTGATGTCGAGAAGGAAACTCAGGGGAAGCACCAGCGCGATGCCTGTGGATGCCGTCAGACCCGGGATGGCGCCAAGGCCGACGCCCAGAAAGACCCCGGCCACGAGCCAGAACATGGTCTCCACTGTGAAAACGAGAGTGAGTGCTTCATTCAGCGCTTCGACGTTCATGTCTTGCTCCGGACGTTAGATGAATGCGGGCAGAATGCCGTTCGGCAGCCTGACCCCGATCACGCTGAACAGGACATAGATTCCGATCGGAATGGCCATGGCGAGAAGGACCGTCTGCTTTAGCGGGCGCAGACCGAACCATAACATGTAAACGAACAGGAAGACCGGCGTAACCAGCAGGAAGCCGATGTCTCGCATGGTCGCGAAGTAGAAGCCGATACCGATGAGCATAAGGATTGCGTTTGCCACATCGGCCCAGGCCAGATCCTCGAAATCTTCCGGAACTTCGCGCCGCAGTGGGTCGACGATCAGGCCAAAGGCGCAAAGCATCATGCCAGCGACACCCAGCAACGGAAAGAAGCCCAGCAGGAAACCGTCCCGCGTCTCGCGGAAGACCCAGGACGTCGAAAGCATGTAGGCAAGCAGCAGCCCGAGGGCGATACACAGATAAATGCCGATCGCCTGATTGCTCCGATACCAACTCAACATGATCGAAGGCCCTCCCCTTGCCCCAATTATCGTTGCAATCGCTTCGCCAGTCTGGGCCGGGCGAGGTTACGCCCGGCCCGCTGGATGCTTCACTCCAGAAGCGTCACGGCGTTCCGAAGCGCGGGGATCAGAGCCTCGTAGTCGGCGCGCGCATCTTCCATGCTCATGTACTGGATCGGCTCACCGGCCGCGACCCATGCTTCCTGCACGTCCGGATCATTCGCGAGCTGGCGCACCAGTTCGGCCACTTCGGCCTGGATGTCCTCCGGCGTGTCGGGATGCACACCCACCCAGCGCGGAGACGCCATGCCGGTATAGCCGAGGTCACGGGACATCAGGACATTGCCGCCGAGCGCCTCGTCCATCTCGGGGGCAAGCGCGAGGCTGGAGGTGTTCAGCAGCGCAATGCCGTTTTCCGGAACGATCGTGGCCGCCGTCGATTCCGTAGTGGTGACGGCATCAATATGCCCGCCCAGGAAATCGGTGACCGCCTCGCCCGTGCTGGGATAGGATACGTAGATCACCTCGACACCCGCCTGAGACAGGGTGTTGGCCGCACCAAGCAGCGTCGAGTTCGTGCCGCCCACCGTGATCGGGTCTTCGGCCGCTGCCGCAACGAAACTGTCCCAGTCGGGATATTCGTCGCCACGTACCACGATGATGGACGCGAAGGCGCCGACATAGCCGACGATCTCGATATCATCGGGCTGTACCGGCGGGTTATCCTCGGTGAGGATCGTGACCAGTGGGGTTGGAGACGCCATGAAGATCGTATAGCCATCCGCAGGCTGATCGAGAACGTGCAGCCACCCGGTCGTGCCGCCTGCGCCGGAATGGTTCTCGACCATGACGGGCTGGCCTACGATGCTTTCCGCATCAGCGGTCAGCAGGCGGGACAGCCTGTCGGTGCCGCCGCCGGCGCCGAAGGGAATGACCCACGAGACCTGACGCGACGGGTAGTCATCTTGCGCCAGTACCGGGCCGGCAAGCAGGCTGAGACCGGCGGCGACTGCGGTCGCCCTCAGCATTTTGGTTCCTAGTTCCATGATTTGACTTCCTCCCAATTTGCGTGGCCTTGGCCACCTTTCGACAGGCCATCGCCTGCCCCTCCGCCTGCCTTCCGCAGATCTGTTTGTTATTTCTTCCTTGAATACTGCTGCTCGATCGCGTCCCAGTCAGGCTTGCCCACGATCCTCTGGCGCTCGTCGAAACCCGCCAGCATCGGCGCGGCGCGATCGAGGTTTCCGTCCGACTTGAGCACCGACAACGCCAGCCGCGTGCCGTGGATCGCTGCCTGCAGCGCCGCGTTCGCATAGAGCACGACGCCAAAGCCCATCTGCGCCAGCGCCGCCTGCCCGGGATCTGGCGTCCGGCCGCCATGCACGATATTCGCGAATTGCGGCACCGCGAGATCCACGGGGATGCGCGCGAGTTCCGCCTCGTTTACGGGCGCCTCGACGAAGGTCGCATCGGCACCGGCTTCGATGTAGGCCTGCGCACGGTCGATGGCGGCGTCCATCCCCTCGATCGCCCGTGCGTCGGTGCGCGCGATGATCTGCAGGTCGTGGTCGCGCCGCGTATCGACCGCGGCCTTGATCTTGTCGATCATTTCCGCCGCCGAAATGACCTCCTTACCGTTGAAATGCCCGCATTTCTTCGGAAAGACCTGATCCTCGATCTGCAGCGCAGAGGCCCCTGCCCGCTCCAGCAGACCCACCGAACGCACGACGTTCAGCGGATTGCCGAAGCCTGTGTCCATGTCGACGATCAGCGGAAGCGAAGTCACATCCGCCATCTCGGTCGTGGTCTCGGCCAGCTCCTTGACCGTGCAGAGGCCGATATCGGGTACGCCAAGCTTCATGTTCGCGACACCGGCGCCGGTAACATAGACGGCCTCGAAGCCGAGATCCTCGACGATCCGCGCGAAAAGCGCATTCGCGGCACCGGGCACGATCATCGCACGTCTGGCTTGCATCGCCTTTTTCAAAACGCTTGCGGTGGTTGGCATGGATTATCCGTCCCTCTCTTGCGGAAAGCACAGCAGGTCTCACGCCAACTGTCAACACTTTACAATCTGCGGCGATCCCGACTAAGAAATGGTCAATGGGTGTCGATGTTTCGGGAGGGCGGATTATGCCGACGCGTGTTCTGATCCCCTCGGGTGTGCTGGGTCTCGGATTCGACACCGATGCGCTTGCCCGTGGCATAAACGGCAAGCCCGACATCATCTGCATCGATGGCGGATCAACCGACAGTGGGCCGCATTCGCTTGGCACCGGCACCTCGAAATATGCGCGCGGCGTCTGCAAGGCCGAATGGCGCGCGCTGATGCGGGCGCGGGCCGAGGCCGGCGTGCCCCTTGTCATCGGCAGCGCGGGCACCTGCGGCACGGACGCCACCGTGGACTGGATGTTCGACATCACCCGGGAAGTCGCGCACGAACTCGGCCAGAGCGTCCGGGTGGCGCGCCTGTATTCCAGCCAGCCGCCCGACCGGATCGCCGCCGCCCATTCCGCCGGACGCCTGATCGCCATCGACCCAGCTCCGGAAATCGACGCCGAGGGCATCGCGTCGATGTCGAATATCGTGGCGCTTGCGGGCGCCGAACAGATCCAGGCCGCGCTGGCCACCGGCGCCGATATCGTGATCGCGGGTAGAACGACGGACACCGCGCTGATCGCGGCTCTTCCCTTGCAGAACGGGGAGGCCGCCGGCCCAGCCTGGCACGCGGCGAAGATCGCCGAATGTGGCGCCTTCTGCACCACGCGGCCCAAATCCGGGGTGGTGATGGTCGAGATCGACGACAGCGGTTTCACCGTGGAGCCGATGGACCCAACCGCCGCCTGCACGCCCGAGACGGTCTTCGCACATATGCTCTACGAGAATGCCGACCCGTTTCGACTGGCCGAGCCGGGCGGTCATCTGGACGTGACCGATGCGCGCTACGACGCGCTTGGCGACCGCCGCGTCCGGGCCGAAGGCGCGCAATGGGTGCCGCGGCCCTATACGGTCAAGCTGGAGGGCGCGCGGCGCGTGGGTTTCCAGACGATGATGCTCGCGATCCTGCGGGAAAAGCGCTATGTCCGGAATGCCCGCCTATGGGCGGAGCGCTTGCGTGAGATGCTGTTGCCGAGGATCGAAGCGCAGCTGGGCTGCCCGCCGGACACCTTCGGCATGGAGACGCGACTGATCGGTATCGACGCGGCGCTGGGCGCGCTGGAACAGCGCGTGGCCGATCCGCTGGAGGTGGGCGTCCTGATGATCATCACCGCCGAAACCCAGGCGCTGGCCGAGGATATCGCGCGGCTCGCCAATCCCTTCCTGTTGCATTGCCCGCTCACGGATGACGAGCCCATGCCGACATTCGCCTTCCCGCTGTCGCCGGCGCACAGCAATCGCGGCGCGGTGTTCGAGTTCGCCCTGAACCATGAGCTTGCGCTCGACGATCCGATGGAGGCATTCCGCCTCGAGGTGACGGAGGTCGGACATGGCCAGGCTGGGTGAGATCGTCGACTCGGTGACGTCGAAGAACGCGGGGCCCTTCTGGATCACCATCGACATCCGCTGCGGCGACCCCGAGCGTTTCGCAGCCATCCGGCAAGCGCTGACGACGGAACATGCAGCCGCCTGCTGCGGTGTACCGCCCGCCGAGCTGAAGCGCTTCGAAATCGCCCCGCTGTCGGTCATCAAGTTCTCGCTCAGGCGGACCTCCGTGCAGGGGGCCCCCACCGACCGCGACATGCACGGGGCGCAGCACGCCAACCTGTTCCGCGAGCTGGAGATCCCCGGCCATGAGGGGCCCGCGCCGTGAAGGGCATCACCATCGAGGCCTATGGCGGACCGGAGGTCGCCGTGCTTGGCGATCTTCCCGACCCTGTACCCGGTCCGGGCGAAGTGCGCGTCGAGGTCGCCTTCGCCGGGGTCAACTTCATGGACATCCACACGCGGCAGGGCAAATACCGCGCCTCGCGGACCTACCCGGTGCGCGCGCCCCTGACACTCGGCATGGAGGGGTCCGGCATCGTCACGCAGACCGGGCCGGGCGTCGAGGATATCGCGATCGGGCAGCGCGTCGCGTGGTGCCTGTCCTGGGGCGCCTATGCCGAGGCCTGCATCGTGCCGGCCAGCAACGTGGTGCCCTTGCCGGATGGGCTGAGCCTCGAACTTGCCGCCGCCGCCACCTTTCACGGCATCACGGCGCATTATCTCCTGCATGACACGGCGGCGCTCTCGCGCGGCAAGACCGCGCTGGTTCTCGCGGCCTCGGGCGGTATCGGGCAGATGCTGGTGCAACTGGGCACGGCGGTTGGCGCGCGGATACTCGCGGTGACGAGCAGCCCGGAACGCACCGAACAGGCGCGGGCGCACGGCGCGGACATGGCCTTCACCTACGACGATGGCGGATTTGCCGACGCCGCGCGCCAGGCGACGGGCGGTGTCGGCGTCGACGTGGTGTTCGACCCCATCACCAACCCCACCCTGCGCGACAGCCTGCGCGCGGCGCGACGGCGGGGCCTGATCGTCAATTTCGGCACAGTCGGCGGCCAGATCGACGGGTTCCGCCCCATCGAGCTTGGCGAGGCGGGATCTCTTTTCCTGACGCGGCCGCGCCTCGCCGACCATGTCGCCGAGCCCGGCGAGATGCGCCGCCGCGCCACGGCCATCTTCGAGGATATCCTCGCCAGCCGTCTGCACGTTCCCATCGACGCAATCCATCCCCTTGTCGCGTTCCAGGAGGCGCATCGCCGGCTTGCCGAACGCCAGACGACCGGCAAACAATTGCTGCGCCTCGCCGCGGACTAGGGTCAGCCGGCGATCACGCGGATCGGTTCACCCTTCGCGAAGGCAAGGACGCCTTCCGCCGTCTCGCGGTAGAATTTCTCGTAAGTGTCCAGCGTGCCGTAGCCGATATGGGGCGTGATGATCAGCCTGCCGCTGTCCAGAAGCGCCGTGTCGCGCCACGGGCTTTCGTCAGGCAACGGCTCCTCATCGAACACGTCCAGCGCCGCACAGGCCAGCGTTCCCCCATGCAGCGCCGCAATCAGCGCCTCGCGATCCACGATGGGGCCGCGCGAGGTGTTCACCAGACAGGCGTCCGGCTTCATGCGGCCCAGTTCCTCTGCCCCGATCAGCCCCCGGGTTCGGTCCGACAGAACGAGGTGGATCGACGCGATATCCACGCGGGACAAAAGGTCCGGCAGGGTCTCGGCCCGCTCCACCCCGACCTCCGCACAGCGCGCATCGGTGAGGTTCTGGCTCCACGCAAGGAAATTCACGCCGAAGGGGCGCGCCAGTTCCACCATCGCGGCGCCCAGCCGCCCCAGCCCGATCAGCCCGAGGGTCAGGCCCTCGAGATCGCGGCCAGCCGGCGCCTGCCAACCGCCCTGGCGCACAGCGTCGATATTCGGCACCACGTTGCGCGCAGCCATGAGGACCAGCGTCATCGCCAGATGAGCCGTCGCGGCCTTTCGGTTGCCCGTGCCGCAGACGGTGATCCCGCGCGCGGCGGCGGCTACCATGTCGATCGACAGGTTCCGCGGCCCCGTCGTCACGATCAACCGCAGGTTCGGAAGCGCTTCCATCAATTCCACCGGGATCGGCGTGCGTTCCCGCATGACGCAGATCACCTCGAACGGGCGCAGGGTGTCGGCCAGATCCTCCGCCGGTATCGGCGCGTCGAACACGGTGACGCCCTGTGCCAGGTCGCCCCACTCCGCGAAGCGCTGCGAGTAGCCGAGATAGTCGTCCAGGACTGCGATCTTCATGTGGTTCTCCCTCTGTCGATCAGATGCGACCCGCGATCCCGTTGACCGTCGCCGGCCAGCCTCATGCGTCTTTCCTCTGGGCGTCCCGCACGAGAGAGGCCATGCGGTAGAACCCGTGGACCATTTTCGAGTAGGGCGTCGTGAGGAAGAAGGCGAGGACCGTCCCGAGATGCAGCGCCAGAAGCGGCGCGACCAGCGCGGTGCCTGTCGCGGCGTAAAGTGCGAGGCCGGTCAGGCCCGTCAGGCCCAGCAGTGCGACGAAGGCCACTTCCCCGCCCCAGACCGACGGCGCGCCGAGGCTTGCGTCGGCCTTGAGCTTCAGCCGGATCAGCAGCATGGAGCCCAGCACCAGGAGTATCCCCCCGGGCAGGCCCAGAAGCTTCGGCAGGCTGAAGAACCCGTAGGGCGCTGGCCGGTCGAAGACGTAATGCAGCACGGTGCCGCTCGAGGTGGCGGCGAAGCACAGCAGAAAGCCCCAGAAGACGGCCTGATGCGCATGGCGGCGGCCCTGCGAGTAACGGTCGCCCTTCTCGAAGTTGCAGCCCTTGGCCGCGCCGCCCGAGAGGTTCCTGAGCTGCGCCGCGTCCACCAGTGCCGCCTTGAGGTGCGGCCAGCGCACACGCGCGCCCCCGACCTCGGCCCAATAGCGGCGCAGACCGATCGCGATGGCGGCCAGCGGCAGCAGGAAGGCGGGCGCGAAAATGGCGACCATCGCGGAATGCGAGAGATAGGCGTAGAACCCCTCGCCCGAGGCCGGGGCGAGCGCCGTCAGGGCCCAGAACAGCACGGCGATCCCGATGACCAGCGCCAGCGAAAGCGCCACGCCCGAACGCTGGAAGAGGCGTGCAAAGCCCGAGGGCCAGGCAAAACGCTCCCAGCTTTCGACGCGGACCTCGGCCAGCGCCGCCGGCAGGTTCAGCGCGAACTCGTGCGGCTCGGTATACTGGCAGGCGTAGTAGCAGCCCCGGCAGTTGTGGCAGAGGCTGGCGAGCTGCGTGATGTCGCCATCGGCGAAGGCGCGCTGCCCGAAGGCCGAGGGGAAGACGGCGCAATAGCCCTCGCAGTAGCGGCAGGCGTTGCAGATCTCGACCTGGCGCCGGGCTTCCTCGGTGGCGGTGAGCGTGGGGGGCTGATCATACATGGGCCGCGGCCTCCTGTCCTGCGATGCGTCCGAAGACGGTGCCGATGGTCATGCCGAAGCCCGCCAGATAGCCCTGTCCGAGGATCGAGCCCGCCATGATCTCGCCCGCCGCCCAGATGTTCGCGAACCGCGCGTCGGGACCCGAGACGCGGGCGGTCTCGTCGACCTTGAGCCCGAGATAGGTGAAGGTCACGCCGGGGCGCAGCGAGTAGCCGTAGAACGGCGGCTCGGTGATCGGGCGGGCCCAGTTGGTCTTGGGGGGCGTGAGCCCCTCGGTCGAGAGCCCGTCCAGTTCCGTCGGGTGGAAATCGCCCTCGCGGCAGGCGGCGTTGAAGGCGTCCACCGTCTCACGCAGTTTGTTGCCCGGCAGGCCCAGCTTCTGCGCCAGCCCCTCGAGCGTGTCGGCCCTTTCAGGCGGGTAGACGGAGGGCATGAACAGCTCCAGCGACTTGGCGTCGATGATGGAATAGGCCACCTGTTCGGGCTGGGCGGCCACGAGGCGGCCCCAGATCGCGTAGCGCTTGGGCCAGACATCCTCGCCCTCGTCGTAGAAGCGGTCGCCATCGCGGTTGACCACCACGGAGAAGGGCACGCAGTCGAGCCGGGTGACGATGCCACCGTCGAACTTCGCGGCACGCCCGTCGATGGCGACGGCGTGGCATTGGGTGGGGTCGCCCACGCTGTCGGCGCCCTTGTCCAGCATCTGTTTCAGCGGCACGCCGCGATTGTAAGGCGTGCCCCGGATCAGGAAGTTCCGCGCCGACGGCCCCCAGGCCCGCGCGAGCCAGTCGAGATCGGCCTGGAACCCGCCCGAGGCGAGGATGAGGCCGCGCCCCTCGATCCGGATCTCCGCGCCGCCGACCTTCGCCGTGACGCCCTCGAACCGGTCGCCATCCACGTGGACCTGCGTCACCTCGGCCTCGTAAACGGTCGTGACGCCGAGGTCTTCGGCGGTGTTGTAAAAGGCGTTCACCAGCGCCTTGCCCCCGCCGAGGAAAAAGGCGTTGGTGCGGCTCAGCGACAGCGTTCCCGACAGCGAGGGCTGGAAGGCCACGCCATGGGCTTCCATCCACGGCAGACACTCTTCGGAGCGGCGGATCGTCATGCGCGCCAGGCCTTCGTCGGTCTCGCCCTTCGTCACCCGCAGCAGGTCGTCGAAATATTCCTCTTCCTCGTAGCTGCCGGTCAGCACCGAAAGCGGTCCGTGATGCATGCAGCGGAAATTGCGCGTGTGGCGCGAGTTGCCACCGCGATAGGGCTTGGGCGCGGCCTCCAGTATCAGAGGGCGCATGCCCGCCTCGGCCGCCTCGATCGCAGCGCAAAGAGCGGCGTTGCCGCCGCCCACGATGACGAGGTCCCAGGGGGCTGCGTCGAGGGTCGTCATGTCTCCCTCCCTTGGCGGAGTTGGCGTTGGCGGGCCTTGTGGGCGGCCTCGATATGGGCGCGCATCGCCGCCTCGGCGGCGTCACCGTCGCGCGCGCGCAGCGCGTCGATCAGGCGGGCATGCTCGGCGACGGCGGCCTCGGCGCGGCTGCCCTCCTCCATCGTGGAAGGGCCGAGGATCAGGAGCGTCTTCTGGGCGGCCTCTACCGCGCGTAGCAGGAAGCGGTTGCGCGCGGCGTTACGCAGGATGTCGTGGAACTGGCGGTTGGCCTCATAGAGGCGGTCGACGTCGGAGAGCGCTGCGGCCATTTCCGCGTTGATCGCGGCCATCTCGTCGATCTCGGAGGGATAGGCCGCGCGGGCGGCGAAGCGGGCAGCGGTACCTTCAAGGACGCCGCGCATCTCGTAAAGCTCGGTGATCTCGGCGTAATCCAACTGGCGGATGACGGCGCCGACGCGGGGGGTATGGGTGACGAGGCCGTCGGATTCGAGCAGGCGGATCGCCTCCCGCACCGGCGTCCGGGATGTGCCGAGACGGGCGGCAAGGTCGGTCTCGGTCAGCCGGTCGCCGGGGCCAAGGCGGCCCTGCCGGACCTCGGTTAACAGCCGACTATAGGCGTCGTGGCCCTGCGAGAAATCCGTGTGGCCGTCGTCCTGCGCCATGATTCCACTCCATGTTCCCTACTGGATACAATAGGATACACAAGGGCACAATCAATGAACAGCGTTCGTCCGGGCGACCATCTGTCGGGCTGGTCATGTCCCGGCTTGGTGGACATCGATGCGGGGCTTGCCCCTCGGGAACCGGACCGCTTGAGTCCGACGTTTTCGCCACGACTCACCACCTGCGATCGCGACACTCGACCGGTTGTGACGGAAGACCGGCCAGGCCGTGTCCTCCACAAGCCACTCTGGCATCAGGCCAAAGCGAGCCCCAGTCCGCACGAGCTTCGTTAACTTGGCGCCAACGTTTGCCGTGCGGAACGCCCCGGACACCCCCTATGCGCGCCGGCTTCTTCCCCTTAGACCTGTCCGATATTCACGAAGAAGGGACAGCGCCGCCCAAAGGCGGAACCCGTCCCGTGCGCAGAGTTATCTTGTCATGGCAAGTGAGCAACTGGCGAACATCGAGGTTGAGGTCCGGGAGGGCAGGACAACCGCCGTTCTGGAGGGCGTGTTCACAATTCGCACAATCAGTGCCGTCGAGGACGCGCTGAAGGACATTCGGCCCGACGCGAAACTGCTCGTCGATATCGAAAAGCTCGAGCATCTCGACACGGCGGGTGCCTGGTCGCTGATCCGGCTGGAACAGCGCCTGGCACAAGGCGGTGGGAATTTCGAGTTGCGCGGTGCGACCTCGCAGGCGGCGGCACTGCTGGACACGGTCGCCACGGCGTTCGACAGACAGAAACGCGCGGACGGCTCCGATGGCTCCGAGCCGGAACAGGGCCTGTTCGAAAGGCTCGGCCGCCGCGTGGCCGCCGGCGGCGCGACCCTGCTGGGCATGACCGGATACCTCGGGCTGTTCCTGAGCCGACTGGCCCGGCTGGCGATCCGGCCGCGACAATTACGTCTGACGGCTCTGGTGCACCACTGCGAGGATGCCGGCGTCAAGGCGGTGCCGATCGTCGCCCTGATGGGGTTCCTGATCGGTGTCGTCCTGGCGTTTCAGGGGGCCGTGCAGCTCCGCCAGTTCGGTGCCGAGGTGTTCGTGGTCGACCTGATCGCGGTGTCGATCCTCCGCGAGCTCGGTATCCTGCTGACGGCGATCATCGTCGCGGGTCGCACGGCCTCGGCCTTCACCGCCGCCATCGGATCGATGAAGATGCGCGAGGAGATCGACGCCATGCGCACGCTCGGTCTCGATACTGCAAGCGTTCTGTTCGTGCCGCGTATCCTCGCGCTCCTGCTGATGCTGCCCATTCTGGGTCTGATCGCGAATGCGTCAGGACTGGTGGGGGGCGCCCTGATGTCGTGGATCGAGCTCGGGATATCGCCCGAGATGTTCCGCGTGAGGCTGCTGGACGGCGACAATGTCAACCATCTGGGCGTCGGGCTGGTCAAGGCGCCGGTCTTCGCGCTCATCATCGGCGTCGTGGGCTGCTATTACGGCATGCAGGTCAAGGGGAACGCGGATTCCCTCGGCCAGCAGACATCGCGTTCGGTCGTGGCGGCGATCTTTCTGGTCATCGTCGCCGACGCGCTCTTTTCCATCTTTTTCTCCGAACTTGGGGTTTGACGATGCAGGACGCGACCGAGGACGGAGATCGGGAGGTCGTCATCGAAGTGCGCGGCCTGCGCAACCAGTTCGGCGATCATGTCGTGCACGAGGGGCTCGATCTTGACGTCTACCGCGGCGAAATCCTCGGCGTGGTCGGCGGGTCCGGCACGGGCAAGTCGGTGCTTTTGCGGACCATCGCGGGACTGATCGAACCGGTGGCCGGAACGGTCCGTGTGCTGGGCACGGACGTGCTCGACGCCGGTTCGGAGGAACGCTCAAGGCTCGAGGCCCGCTGGGGGGTCATGTTCCAGGACGGCGCGCTGTTTTCCTCGCTGACGGTTCGAGAAAATGTCGAAGTTCCGATGAAGGTGGTCGAGGACCTCGATCCCGCGATCACCCGCACGTTGGCCGGTCTCAAGATCACGATGGCGGGCCTGCCATCGACCGCAGAAGGCAAATATCCCTCCGAGTTGTCGGGGGGCATGCGCAAACGCGCGGGCCTTGCCCGCGCGCTCGCCCTCGATCCGGAGATCGTTTTCCTCGACGAGCCCACCGCCGGCCTCGACCCGATCGGCGCCGCCGAGTTCGACGAGCTGATCCATGGACTCAGCCGATCGCTTGGACTTACGGTGTTTCTGGTCACACATGATCTGGACACGCTGCACGCAGTGTGCGACCGCATCGCCGTTCTGGCGGAACGCAAGGTGTTGGTCACCGGCACCATGCACGACATGCTTTCGGTCGATCATCCCTGGGTGCATGCCTATTTTCACGGTCCCCGGGCCAGGGCCGCGCTGGACACTGCGACCTCGAAGGAAGGCGGTTAGGTGGAAACGAAAGCCAACTATGTCCTGATCGGGTTTTTCGCGCTGGCGGGCATGGCAGCGATCCTTGCGGCTTTCCTTTGGTTCGCCCGCGTGCAGCTGGACCAGCAATACGCCTATTACGACATCAACTTTTCCTCGGTCGCGGGGCTGAGCGATGCCTCGGACGTGCGTTTCAGCGGATTACCGGTCGGACAGGTCGTCGACGTGCGCCTGTCGGAAGATCGCGATGGAACCATTACCGTGCGGGTGGAGATCGACGCCAAGACCCCCGTCCGGACCGACAGCGTCGCCACCATCGAGGCGCTGGGCGTGACCGGGGTGTCCTATGTCAGCATCGGGCCGGGCACGCCGGAGGCTCCGCTGCTGCTGGAGGCCAGCGGTGGCGACGTCCCCGAAATCGAAGCCGGACGGTCCACGCTTCAGGCGCTGACCGAAGAAGCCCCGGAGCTCGTTACCGAAACGCTCGAGGTGGTGCGCGAGATCGGCGACCTGTTTCGCGGCGAGAACGCGGACCGGATCGAGCGGACACTCATCAACGCGGAATCCGCCTCGGCGGAATTCGCTACGGCTCTGGAAGGGTTTTCCGGGATCGCCGAAACGGTCGATCAGTTCACCGAGCAGATCAACCGGTTCAACACGACCCTCGACACGCTGACCGCCGAGTTGAACGTGGTGCTGGCCACCGCGAACGACGCGCTCGCGTCAATCGAACGCCTGGCCGACGAGACGACCGTCGTCGTGGGCAGGGGGGAGGGCACGCTCGATGCGGTCGACGCGGCGATCGGCGAGGCGACGCGCTACATCTCCGAGGACCTGACGGCAACCACGCGGGAAACGCAGACCGCCATCGCGGAGCTTCGGACGGAAGTGACAGCGCTCGGGTCCGAGGCGCGGGCGCTGATCGCCACGTTCGAGGAAACCGGCAGCACGGCCACTACGCGCCTTCGGGAGGCGGAGGAGACCATCGGCCGGGTCGACGCACTGCTCGACACGCTCGACACGACCGCCATCGCGGTCGAGGGCGCGGCGGTGCGGTTCGATGACCTGATCGAGCAGGAGGGCGAACCTCTGTTGGCGGAAACCCGTGTGGCTGTTGCCGATGCCACGAATGCCATCGCAGCGATCACGGAAGCGGCGGAAACCGATCTGCCTGCGGTCATGGCCGACATCCGCTCGGCGGTGGACACCATGAGAGGCACCATCGAAACCGTTGGCACGGACCTGACATCGGCAAGCGGCCAGGTGGGCGAGGTCATGGCACAGGCGCAAACGACGCTGACCCAGGTGACCGACACCTTCGCCAACGCCAACGACACGCTGTCGGCAATCAACGGCGCACTGGACACGGGCGAGCGCACACTTGTTGCCGCCGAAAGCGCGCTGACGGGCGCCGACGAGTTGATCAACGGCGAGATCACGGAACTGGTCGACGAGCTGAGCGTCACGGTACAGGGCCTCAACGACGCGGTGGGAACGGTATCTGAGGACTTGCCGGCGATCTCGGCCGATATCCGCGCTGCAAGTGCTGCCGCGTCGGACGCGTTTACCGATCTGCAGGGCATGGTCGAGGCGTCCACGCCGGGCGTCCGCGAGTTCACGACCCAGGCCTTGCCACTGATCGCGCGGCTGGCGCAGGAAACCCGCGATCTGATCGCCAATCTCGGCCAGCTGACACGTCAGATCGAAAGCAGCCCCACCCGGTTCATTCTCGACCGGGACGTTCCGGAATTCAGAAGATGAGGATCAGGTGAGACCACTTTCTGTCGCTCGTGCCATCGCCATAGCCGCGATGATGCCGCTCCTTGCCTCCTGCGGGACCCTGTCGGCCATCGGGGACGCGACCACGCCGCTCGACGTGCTGGTCCTCGAGCCACCCGATGATCTGCCGGTGCGGCAGGGGCGCCCGCTTCAGCGCGACATCATCATCGAAGAGCCGACCGCCGGCGGCGCGCTGGCCACCGAACGTATCATGATCCGGCCCGGCGCGTATCAGGCCCAGTATCTGCCGGGTGTGCGCTGGAGCGATCCGGCCCCGGTCATGGTCCAGACCCTTATGCTCCGCGCGCTCGACGCGACCGGGGCGTTCCAGTATGTCGGCCGCCGTCCGCTGGGATCGGGCGGCGATTTCGCCATCGTCACCGAGATCGTGGATTTTCAGGCGGAACTCGCGCCCGACGGAGAATCCGCAGAGGTCGCGGTCCGTCTGATCAGCAGGATCGTGCGGGAAAGCACGGCAGATGTGGTCGCCACGCGCAGCTTCGCCGCAAACGCCATGGCGGACTCGCTCGATGATCTGGCACTGGCGGAGGCCTTCGACACAGCGACGGACCGCGTGATATCCGAGTTTGCCGTGTGGACCCTCTCCACCCTCGGCGCGATCTAGACCACGCGGGACGACGACGGGTTCGCTACACGTCCTCCAGCCACGAGAACCCTTCGGCCAGCGCGCCGAACAGGTCCGGGGTGTCGGCCACGAGCAGCCTTCCCTCGCGCCGCGCGGGATCGTAAAGGCCGCCGTCCAGCATGCCCACCGCGCCGCCGGCCTCGGCGGCAACCAGCGCACCCGCCGCGTGGTCCCAGACCTTCACCGAGCCCGACAGGCAGAACCGCACCCGGCCCTGCGCCAGCATGCGGTATTCGTGGCAGGAGCAGCGCAGCGCGTCGACCCGGCCGAACCCGGTCAGTTGCGCGGCGAGGCGCGCCCTGACGTCGGGCGCGAAGTTGAACGGCGAAACCAGACCCTTGGCCTCCGAGGGCGGCCCGCCCCCCGCGAGGTGCAGACGCCGCGGCGCCTCGTCCCCGGCCCGTTCGAACCATGCGCCCCCGCCATCGCGCGCGACGATCCAATCTTCCATCAGCGGATCGTAGAGCAGCCCCAACACCGTGCGCCCGTGGACCAGCACCGCGAGGATGACGCCGAAGAGCGCGAGGCCGGAGGCGTAGTTCCACGTCCCGTCGATCGGGTCGATCACGAAGGCAAGCTCCGCCCCCGCCAGCCTGTCGAGGAGGTGCGGATCGGCCTCGGCAGCCTCCTCGCCCACGATCAGCGCCTCGGGGAAATCGCGCGACAGGGCGTTGGCGATGGCGTCCTCGGCGGCGAGATCGGCGTCGGTCACCAGGTCGTCCGGCGCCGACTTCGCCCGCACCTCACCACCGCTCAGCCTGCGGAAGCGGGGCAGGATCTCGGCGGCCGCGGCGGCGCGGACGATTTCGATGCATAGCGCGGTCTCGCGCGGTCCTCCGAAGGCAGTCACTGCTTTGGTCTTCCTCTTGTTGGTGGCGGTCAGACCGTTTGCGCCCGGCTGGTCCCGCGGAACACCTTTTCGAGGCCGAAGGTCCGGGTTTCGAACGGCCGATCGGGTTGTTCGAGGCGCTTGAGGGCAAGCTCGACCGCCGCTGAGGCCTGCTCCTCGACATCCTGCCGGATCGTGGAAAGGGAATAGGCGCTCCACGACGCCTGTTCGATGTCGTCGAAACCAACCAGCTGCAGCATGCCGGGGATGTCGAGGCCACGCTCGTGGCGCAACCTGTCCAGAACCCCCAGCGCAAGCAGGTCGGTGGCGCAGAAGATGCCTTCGATCCCGCCGGCCCGGGCCTGCTCGGCGATGGCGTCCGCCGCCGCCCGGCCCGCCGCGTGGCTCTGGCCGTCGCTGTTCAGCGTCACGACAGGCAGGTCCGCCTCGCGGCAGCAGGCGAGGAAGGCCTCCGCCCGTCCGGTGACGGAATAGGTGTGCTGCGCCGGCGCCAGCAGCCCGAAGCGGCGCACACCGCCCGCTTGCAGCATCTCGAAGGCCGCGCGCCCGCCCGCCTCGAGATCCATCGACACCGTGTCGGCCCCGTCGGAGGCCGGGCCGCGGTTGATCATCACCACCGGCACGTTCGCGCGATTGCAGGCCTGCGTCACCTCGGGCGGCGGCGTGTCGGACGTCACGATCACGCCCGAGACGTTGTAGCCCAGAAGGTTCTGGATCAGCGCCCGAACGTCGTCGCCCCCGTCCGCCACCAGCAGAAGCGGGTTCATGCCTTCGCGCAGAAGGCCTTGGGCAAGGCTTCGGACCTGCACCGCGCGAAACGGCGTGTCGAGCCGCGAGGCGACGATGCCCACCAGGTTGGAATGCCGCGCCTGCAGGCCACGGGCGAGCGCGTTGACCCGGTAGCCCAGCGTCTCGGCGGCGTAGAGCACGCGGGCCCGCACCTCCGGCGAGATACGGGCGCCCTCCGTGAAGGCGCGGCTGACGGTGGAGCGGGACACACCCGCCTCGCGCGCCACGTCGAAGGAGGTCGGGGTCCGGGTGTCATTGCCCATGGGTGTCTAGCCCTGCCGCCTCCGTCCTGCGCCGGAACAGCGCCATGTCGTCGATGTTGACGATATCCGGCCGCGCCGCGATCAGCCGGTCCATCTCGGCCGGATCGCGCCCCATGTAGCATATCATCAGCGCCGCGCCATGGGTTCGGGCCGCGTCCATGTCCGACCAGTCGTCGGACGTGTCGTATTCGATGATCGCGGGCGCGAGGTCGCGGAAGCAATCCTCCAGACGCTCGAAATCCATCCGGCGGGTCATGATCCGCGCCGCCGGATCGGCGGCCTTGATCGCGCGCAGCCCGTCATAGTCCCAGCCCCAGAAAAAGCAGCGCTCCACCAGTCCGGCGGATTGCACCTCTGCCAGAACGGCGAGCGGATCGGCAAGCTTGATCTCGATATAGATGCCCCGGCCCCAGCGTTTCGCCTCGGCCAGCATTTCCGACAGCGTCGGCAGGCGTTCCCCGGCGAAATGCGGATCGAACCAGCCGCCTGCGTCGAGCGCGCGAAGCCCGTCCATGTCCATGTCCACCACCAGCCCGGTGCCATCGGTGGTCCGGTCGACAGCCGCGTCATGGATGACCACGAGGTCCCCGTCCGCGGAGGTGCGCAGGTCCAGTTCCACCCAATCGAAGCCCGAGGCGAAGGCGCAGCTGGCCGCTGGCACGGTGTTCTCCGGCGCGATCGCGTTGGCGCCCCGGTGCGCCACGGTCCTGACCGGCCAGGCGGCGGGCGCGCGGAAGGGATGCACCAGTTCCGGCATGTCCGAACAGATCCCGAGGATCGGAAGACCGCGCAGCGCCGCCATGCGGTCCGGGTCCTCCTCGTGCCACAGCACGACGCGCTGGCCGCCCGCGCGCGCCCGGTCGAGGAACTCCGGCGTCAGCATGTCCTGTGGCCGTTCCATCCGTTCCCAGCAGAGATGGATGATGTCCGCGCCCGCCGCATGGGTGAAGGGATCGGCGCCAAGCGGTACCAGCGCCGCATTTGGATAGGACACGCCCGCCGCCCGCAGGGCCGTGACGGCCGCCGGATCGAAGGCGCCGAGGATCGCACGCTTCACGCCCGCCGCCTCCAGCGCACGCGCCACGGCCACGGGGTCGGCCGCCTTGATGTCGGCATAGAGGCCCGCGCCGCGGGCCTTGGCCAGCGCGATCACCGCGTCGAGCGTCGGGGCATCGGCCTCGGCGGTAAGCTCTGCCGCCGTCATATCCGCCACCCTGCGGCCCGAAGCCGTGACCGGGTCGTGGTGCACCACCATCACCCCGTCAAACGTGGTGCGGATGTCCACTTCCCAGAAATCGGCGCCGAGATCGCTTGCGACCGCGAAGGCCCTCAACGTGTTCGCCGGCGCATAGGCCGACGCGCCGCGATGGGCGATGGCATAGGGGCGCACCGGATCGAGCCAGCTCATAGCCGTCCCCCCTCGGGCGAGAAGGCGAAGATGCGCTCGACCGCCACGCCCCATTCGACCTCGTCGCCAAGCCCCACACCCGATCCCGCCGGCAGGATCGCCCGCAGCCGCCCGCCGCCGTCGAGTTCAACCTCGAAGAGGTCCTCCCGCCCATGCGTCTCCATCATCACCGCCTTTCCCGTGACCGCAGGCCCGAGACCCGGGCCGTAGTGTTCCGGCCGGACACCGAGAACCACCTTCCCCTTGCCGGCAAGCCGCCCGGCGGGCCCGAGGCTCTGGCCACCCGACAGTCGCAGGTCCTCGCCCGCCACAGCCTCCAGGAAGGCGATCGGCGGGTTG
>Ga0209948_1000073_pt1 | contig 26928 bp, 26 predicted proteins | sample SalPonR2_C_D2_MG_FD_185709 | JGI IMG/M metagenome (GOLD analysis project Ga0209948, IMG submission 185709) | Salt pond soil microbial communities from South San Francisco under conditions of wetland restoration - Salt Pond MetaG R2_C_D2_MG... ... | reverse complement strand
TTAGATATGAAAAAAAGAATTGAAGCTAAAAGTAAACTTAGTTTTGATAATATTATTTGTAATATTAATTTAGGTGAAGAAACTACTATCGAACATATAAAAGAAGGTTACCCTTTAATTAAAGAGGTTTCACAAGAATTGGATTTACCAATAAAATTCATAGCCATATATAAGGACTTGCTTCCTCTAGATACTGAAAATTATTTTGATGAAGAAATATTGCCTATTGATTTGTATATGAATACCCCATGGAATTAGAATTTAGCTACTTAAAATATTGAATGAAAATTTTAAAAGTTTAAACTGGGGGATAGATATGAAAAATAGATTAAAATATTTAGATAATTTGAATCGTAAAAAAGATGTTATTATTAACTCAACCCATGATGGGCTTATTTCTATTGATAAGATGGGTAGTATAGAACTTTTTAATGATGCTGCTTCAGAAATGTTAGATGTTAGTAAAAGCGAAGCAATTGGTAAAGATGTAAGAGAAGTTATTTCAAATACAAGGCTTCATATTATTTTAAAAACAGGTGAATCAGAATTAAATCAGGTCCAACATGTTGGAGATACTACAATTATAACAAATCGAGTTCCTGTTAGAGATCGTCAGGGGGAAATCATTGGAGCTGTTGCAGTTTTTAGAGATATAACAGAAGTGAAAAAGCTTGCAGAAGAGATTACAAATTTAAAAGAAATGCGAGGCATGTTGGAGGCAATTATAAATTCTACTCAAGATGCCATATCAGTAGTAGATGAAAATGGAATAGGAATTTTGATTAATCCTGCCTATACTCGCTTAACTGGTTTAACAGAAGAGGATGTTATTGGGAAACCAGCTACTGTTGATATTGCCGAAGGTAAAAGTATGCATTATAAAGTTTTAGAAACCAAAGAACCTGTTGAGAATATCCGAATGAAAGTTGGTCCTAATAAAAAAGATGTGATAGTTAATGTAGCTCCAATCATAGTAGATGGTGAGCTAAAAGGTAGTGTTGGTGTAATTAGAGATGTTTCTGAGATTAAAAAATTAACTGAAGAACTTGATGAAGCTAAAAGAATGATAAGACACCTTAATGCTAAATACACTTTTGATGATATTATTGGTAAAAGTGATACAATGCAAGGAGTTGTAAATCAGGCTCAAAAGGCCTCTAAAACTCCTGTTACTGTTTTACTGAGAGGAGAGAGTGGTACAGGTAAAGAACTTTTTGCTCATGCCATTCACAATGCAAGTAAAAGAAAAAATAATAAATTTATAAGTGTTAATTGTTCTGCTCTTGCTAATAATATTTTGGAAAGTGAACTTTTTGGTTATACGGAAGGGGCTTTCACGGGAGCCAAAAAAGGTGGGAAAGTTGGACTTTTTGAAGAAGCTAATGGTGGAACTATTTTTCTTGATGAGATTGGTAAAATAAGTCTAAATCTTCAGGCAAAATTATTGCGTGTTTTACAGGAAAAGGAAATAATTAGAGTTGGAGGAACTCAACCGATAGAAATAGATGTAAGAGTAATAGTAGCTACAAATACAAATTTAGAAAATGCAATAGAAAATGGAGAATTTAGAGAAGATCTTTATTATAGATTCAATGTTTTTCCACTTTTCATACCTCCACTTAGAGAAAGAAAAGGAGATCTTAAAGCTCTTATCCATCATATTATAAGGAAGTTTAATCAGGAGTACGGTAGATCTGTTAAAGATGTTAATGAAAAAGCTTATAATAAATTGGCAAATTATAGATGGCCCGGTAATGTAAGAGAATTGGAGAATATTATTGGGAGAGCAATGATTCATATGAATTTAGATGAAGAAATAATTAAAGAAAGACATTTACCTCCTTTAGGTAAAGCTAATGATGAATATCAAAATAGTAATAATTTAACCCCTGTAGAAAAATCAATTGAGGAAAATACATTAAAGGATATAATTAATGAAACTGAAAAAAATGTAATTAATCAGGCTCTTAAAAAAACAAATGGGAATCGCAAAGAAGCTGCTGAAATGCTTAATATTGCAGTGAGGAGTCTATATTATAAAATGAATAAATATGATATTGATTGAAATAAATTTCCTGCAAAAATATTCAGGCCTGCATTTATTTGCAGGCTTTTTTTAATGTTCTAAAATATTATTTTTCCTTATTAAAATTTTTCTATTACATAAAAAAATAAAAAAACCTTGATTTAATGGGGTTATAAACGATTGTTAATAAAATAACTTATTTTTTTAAATAAAATTCAATTATTGGTATAGTAATTGCAATAAGTATAATAGTAGGTAAAAATTAATAATTTTTTAAAAAATAGGGGGTATATATTATATGAAATTGTTTGAAAAAATGGCTGAAATGGGGCATGAACAGGTAATTTTCATGCAGGATAATGAAACAAAATTAAAATCTGCTATTGCGATTCATAGTACAAAACTGGGTCCTGCAGTTGGTGGATGCAGAATGTATCCTTATGATAGTGAAGAAGATATGTTGACTGATGTTCTTAGATTATCTAGAGGTATGACTTATAAGTCTGCAGCTGCTGGAGATGATTATGGTGGTGGTAAAACTGTAATCTGGGGTGATCCAGATAAAGATAAATCTGAGGGTTTATTTAGAGCTTTAGGTAAATTTATTGATGGATTTAATGGTCGTTATTATACTGGTACTGATGTTGGGACAACATATTATGATTTTGTAACAATGAGAAAAGAAACACCTTATGTTGGTGCACTACCTAAAGAATATGGTGGTGGAGGAGATTCATCAATTCCAACTGCTTATGGAACATATATGGGACTTAAAGCTTCATGTAAAGAAAAGTATGGTTCAGATTCTCTTGAAGGTAAAACAGTTGCAGTTCAAGGTTTAGGTAAAGTTGGAGGAAAATTAGTAAAACATCTTCTTGATGAAGGAGCAGAAGTATATGCTACTGATGTTGATGAAGAATCAATTGAAGCTGCTCGTGACTTGGGAGTAAATATTGTAGAAACTGATGAAATTTTTGATGTGGATTGTGATATCTTCTCTCCAAATGCCTTAGGTGCTGTAATTAATGATGATACTATAGATCGTTTAAATTGTGATATTATTTGTGGGGCAGCCAATAATGTATTAGCTGAGCCACGTCATGGCAAAATTCTTTATGATAGAGGAATTTTATATGCTCCTGATTATGTTGTAAATGCTGGTGGCTTAATTCAGGTAACTGATGAAATGGACCCTAGTGGTTACAATGAAGATAGAGTAATGTCAAAATGTGAAAATATCTATGATACTCTCTTAAAAGTATTTGAAATTTCTCGAGAAAAAGATATTCCAACTTTTGAGGCTGCAAATCATATGGTTGAAGAAAGATTGGAAACAATTTCACATCTAAAATCTATTCGTTCTTAATGATAAAAAAAGAGGTGATATAGTTGTTTGAAAATATTGATGAATTAATTGAAGCAGCAAAAAGTGAACCTGCTTTAAAACTTGCAGTTGCTGCAGCTGGTGATAAGGTTGTTTTGGAAAGTGTAAAAAAAGCTGATGATGCAGGAATAGTAGATCCTATATTAGTTGGAGATCAACAGAAAATAAAGGATAATCTACAAAAAGTCAATTATGATTTTAGTGGAGAAATAATCCATGCTGATAATGATAAACAGGCAGCAACTAAGTCTATAGAATTAATAGCTGAAGGTAAAGCCGATTATCCAATGAAAGGTCTAATAAGCACAAAAGTTATACTACAGGCTTTATTAAATAAAAGTTATGGTTTGAGACAGGATAGATTATTAAGTTTGGTAACAATGATGTATCTTGAAAAAGAAGATAAAATTGTATTTATGACTGATGGCGGGATGAATATTAATCCTGATCTTAATGATAAAAAAGAAATCATTGCAAATGCTGCAGAAATGGCTAAGGCAGTAGGTATAAACAAACCTAAAGTTGCACCTTTAGCTGCTGTTGAAAAAGTCAATCCGGCAATGCCCTGTACATTAGATGCTGCTACTCTTTCTAAAATGGGAGATAGAGGACAGATAGCAAATACAGAAATTGATGGTCCTCTTGCTTTTGATAATGCTGTTAGTTTAGAAGCAGCAGAACATAAGGGAATAGAAAGTCCTGTTGCTGGAAAAGCAGATATTTTGTTAGTTCCAGATATTGAAGCGGGAAATATTTTATATAAAGCTCTAGTCTTTTATGCAGGCCTACCTTCTGCAAGTCTGGTTTTAGGAGCTAAAGTTCCAATGGTATTAACTTCAAGAGCTGATAGTGCAACAACTAAATTTAATTCTATTGCTCTTGGTAAATTGGTTACTATGGGTTATAAAAATAATTAATTATAAAATTCAAGGGGGATTTAATAATGAAAAAAGTATTTGAAAAAATGGAAGAATTTGATCATGAACAGATAGTTGTTAATTATGATGAAGAAACAGGACTAAAAGCAATAATTGCAATTCATGATACAAGTCTTGGCCCAGCACTTGGTGGAACAAGACTCTGGAATTATGATAATGAAGAAGAAGCATTAATTGATGTTATGAGACTATCTAAAGGAATGACTTACAAAGCTGCAGCTGCTGGACTTAACTTAGGTGGTGGAAAAGCAGTTATTATTGGAGATGCAGATAATATTAAGAGTGAAGAATTATGGAGAGCTTTTGGACGTTTTGTTCAAAGTTTAAATGGTCGTTATATTACTGCTGAAGATGTTAATACAACTGTAGAAGATATGTCATATATTGCAGAAGAAACTGATTATGTAACCGGTCTTCCTGGTACAAGTGGAAACCCTTCTCCAGTTACTGCTTTTGGAGTCTGGAAAGCCATGAAAGCTACAGCAGATGAAGTATATGGTACACCTGATCTTGAAGGTAAAACAGTTGCAATTCAGGGTGTAGGACATGTTGGTTATCATTTAGCAAAGCATATCAATGAAGAAGGCGGAAATTTAATAGTAACTGATATTAAACAGGAAAACATTGATAGAGTTGTAGAAGATTTTGGGGCAGAAGTTGTAGAACCTGATGAAATATTTGGAGTTGACTGTGATATATTTGCTCCAAGTGCTTTAGGTGCTGTTATTAATGATGATACTATTCCTCAATTAAAATGTGATATTATCTGTGGAGCTGCTAATAATGTTCTTAAAGATGAAGAAAAACATGGTAATAAATTAGATGAAATGGATATTTTATATGGCCCTGATTATGTAGCTAATGCAGGTGGCTTAATAAATGTATATGATGAACTACAGGGATACAATCGTGATCGTGCTATAAATAGAGCTAGCAAAATTTATGATAATATGAAAAAAGTAATAGAAATTAGTAAAAGAGATAATATTCCAACTTACAAAGCAGCAGATATAATGGCAGAAGAAAGAATAGAAAAAGTTTCTAAAGTACGCAGAAATTATATACCTAGATAGGAGGATTAGATTTTATGGACAAGATGATTTTAGTGATTAACCCAGGTTCAACTTCTACTAAACTCGGTCTATATAGAGGTTTAGAGGAGGTTTTTGTTGAAAATATTTCTCATGATGCTGAAGAATTAAAAGATTTTAAAAAGATAACTGATCAACAGGATCTCAGACTATCATATATTTTAGATTTTCTTGAAGATAAAGAAGTTGAACTGGATCATCTTTCAGCTGTGGTAGGTAGAGGTGGATTATTAAAACCTATCCCTGGTGGAACTTATAAGGTTAATGAAAAGATGATTAAAGATTTAAACAAAGGTGTTCAGGGAGAACATGCAAGTAATTTAGGTGGTATTCTGGCAAAATCAATAGCTGATAAAGTTGATATTCCATCTTTTATTGTAGATCCAGTTGTTGTTGATGAACTGCAGGATGTAGCTCGCCTATCAGGGCTACCTGAAATTGAAAGAGTAAGTATTTTTCATGCTCTTAATCAAAAAGCAGTAGCAAGAAAATATGCAAAAGATCATAATGAAAAATATGAAAATTTAAATCTGATTGTTGCCCATCTGGGTGGAGGAATTTCTGTTGGTATTCATAATAATGGAAAAGTAATAGACGTTAATGATGCATTAAGTGGTGAAGGGCCATTTTCTCCAAACAGAAGTGGTGGACTACCTAGTTTTGATCTTTTTGAGATGTGTTATGATGATAAATATTCATATGAAGATATTAAAAAGAAATTAGTCGGAAAAGGTGGAGTTGTAGCATATCTTGGAACAAATGATATGATAGAGGTTGAAGATAAGGTTGAAGATGGAGATGAAAAATATGAATTAGTCTTTAAATCAATGGCTTATCAAACTTCAAAAGAAATTGCTTCTTTAGCTCCAGTAACTAATGGAAAGATAGATGCTATTATCTTAACAGGTGGGATAGCTTATTCTGATTATTTTGTTGATAGAATAAAAGAGTCTGTAGGTTTTATAGCTCCTATAGAAATTTATCCTGGAGAAGAAGAATTGAAAGCACTTGCTGCTGGAGCAAAAAGAGTTTTGAATGGTGAAGAGGAAGCTAAAGAATATAATTAAATTTAATACCCGGGTATTAAGAGCCCGGGTATATTCCTGTCTTTTTTTAGAATTGGTTTTGACCAAAAATGTATGATACAATTACATTTGGTAGAAACTTCATGAAAGATAAAGGGGGTTAATTAGATGGAAAAAGTAAAAAATGTAGTATTTAATGAAGAGAGATGTAAGGGCTGTGAACTTTGTACAACTGTCTGTCCAAAAGGAATTATAAAAATGGCAGATAGAATTAACAGTCATGGTTATCACCCTGCTGAAGTTACAGACCAGGATGAATGTATAAGCTGTGGACTGTGTGCTCAAATGTGTCCAGATGTAGTAATTACTGTATATAAAGAAGAATAGATTATTAAATTAAAAGGAGGTTTTAAGATGGGAGAAAAAACATTGATGAAAGGAAATGAAGCTGTAGCTGAAGCAGCTATTAAAGCAGGCTGTCGTTATTTTTTCGGTTATCCAATAACTCCACAAAATGACGTTCCTGCCTATATGGCTCGAAGATTACCAGAAGTAGGAGGTACATTCCTCCAGGCTGAAAGTGAAGTTGCAGCAAGTAATATGGTTTATGGTGCAGCTGGTGCTGGAGCAAGAGTAATGACATCATCATCCAGTCCAGGAATTAGTCTTAAAGCAGAAGGTATTTCATATATAGCAGGTGCAGAATTACCTGCAGTTATTGTTAATATGATGAGAGGTGGACCGGGACTTGGTGGTATCCAGCCTTCTCAATCTGATTATTTCCAGGCAACAAAAGGAATGGCTCATGGTGACTTTAGATTATGTGTATTAGCTCCATCATCTGTTCAGGAGTTAGTAGACTTAACTATGGAAGCTTTTGAGATAGCTGATAGATATCGTAATCCTGTTATGATTGTTGGAGATGGTATGATTGGTCAGATGATGGAACCTGTAGAATTCAAAAATGAAGTAGATCCTGATGAATTACCAAAAAAAGAATGGGCTACTGATGGAGCTAAAGGTAGAGAAAAAAATGTTATTAACTCTTTGGCTTTAGATCCTCAAGACCTTGAAGATCATAACTGGAAATTAAAAGAAAAATATGACAAAATGCAAGAAAATGAAGTGAGATATGAAACATATAATATGGAAGATGCAGATATGGCTATTGTTGCTTATGGAACAACTGCTAGAATTGCAATCAATGCGATGGAAATGGCTAGAAAAGATGGTATTAAAGTTGGCCTTATTAGACCAATTACATTATTTCCATTCCCAACTGAAGTAATTCGTGATGCTGCAGATGATGTTGATTCTTTCTTAGCAGTAGAAATGAGTACTGGCCAAATGATTGAAGATGTAAGACTTGCTGTTGAAGGTAAAAAACCAGTTTATTTCCATGGTAGACCTGGTGGTATGATTCCTTCACCAGCAGAAATTTATGATAAAGTTAAGGAAAATATAGGAGGTGACAGATAATGAATAAAGTAGCTGGATATCCAGATTCACTATCAGAAAAAGAATTTCACTATTGTCCTGGTTGTACCCATGGTATTATTCATCGTTTGATAGCTGAAGTTATGGATGAATTAGATATAAAAGATGAAACAATTGGAGTTGCACCAGTAGGTTGTTCAGTACTGGCTTATGAATATTTTGATTGTGATATGCATGAAGCATCTCACGGTAGAGCTCCTGCAGTTGCAACAGGAATAAAAAGAGTTCATCCCGATAAGGTAGTATTTACCTATCAAGGTGATGGTGATTTTGCATCTATTGGTACTGCTGAAAGTGTACATGCTGCAAATCGTGGCGAAAATATTACTACAATTTTTGTTAATAATGCTATTTATGGTATGACAGGAGGACAGATGGCTCCAACATCTTTAGAAGGTCAAAAAACAACTACATCTCCTTATGGTAGAGATACTAAAGAGGCTGGTCATCCTATTAAAATGACTGAAATGTTGAGTATTGCTGATGGTGCTGCTTATGTTTCGAGAGTATCTGTTCATAAACCTAAATATATAAGAGAAGCAAAAAAAGCAATTAAAAAAGCTTTTAAAGCACAATTAGAGGGTAAAGGTTATTCATTAGTTGAAGTACTTTCTACCTGTCCAACAAATTGGGGAATGAGTCCTGTAGATGCTGTAGAATGGCTTGATGAAAATATGATCCCTGTTTATCCTCTAGGTGAAATTAAGTCTCCAGAGGAGGGTGAATAAGATGAAAGAAGAAATAATTATGGCTGGTTTTGGTGGCCAGGGAGTAATGTCAATAGGTAAATTGCTTTCTTATGCTGGTATGAAAAGAGGAAAAGAAGTTTCCTGGATGCCTTCATATGGTCCAGAAATGAGAGGTGGAACTGCTAATTGTACAGTTATTGTATCTGATAAAAAAATACCATCCCCTCTTTCTTCCAATCCAAATTCAATAATAGTAATGAATTTACCTTCTTTAGATAAATTTTCTCCTCAGGTAAAGTCTGGTGGAACTATTTTCGTTAACTCATCTCTTATTGATAAAGAAGTAGAAAGAGATGATGTAGAAGTTGTAAAAGTTCCAGCTAATGAAATTGCTAATGATTTAGGTAATAGTAAAGCTGCTAATATGGCTATGTTAGGTGCCTATATTGGGAAAACCGGACTTCTTGATTTAGAAATTGTAAAAGAATCTCTAAAAAATGTTCTACCTGAGAGAAGACATGGTTTAATTCCTATTAATGAAAAAGCTTTAGAAAAAGGGAATGAGCTAGTAAAATAAATTCTCTTAAATAAATATTATTTTCAAAAAATCCTTCCCTGAATTTTTCAGGGAGGGATTTTTGTGTTAATATAATAGAAAGGCTACTTTTAATTTTTAGGAGGTTATTTAATGGCTAATTTAGAAAAAGATAAGATAGTGGATAAATTTATAGAATTAGTTGAAATTGATAGTGTATCAAAACATGAACGAAATATGGCTGACAGCTTAAAAAATGAGCTCAATAAACTTGGCTTTATAGTTGAAGAAGATAAAACTGGAGAAAAAATAAATGGTAATGCTGGCAATATTATAGCTAAATTAGATGGAGATGATTCTCTACCTACAATTTTATTATCTGCTCATATGGATCGAGTAAAACCAGGTAAAGGAGTTAAAACCAAAATAAAAGATGGCTACATTTATAGTAAAGGAGATACAGTTTTAGGTGGAGATGATATGATAGGAGTAATCAGTATTATTGAAGCAGTTAAAAATCTACAAAGAGAAAATTTTAATTATCCTAATATTATTGTTGTATTTTCTGTTGCTGAAGAAATAGGCCTACTTGGGGCAAAAAATCTTGATTCCTCTTATATTGAAAAGGCAGATTATGGGATTGTAATTGATGCTGATGGTAATATTGGCAAAGTGATAAATAAGGCTCCTGGACAGAATAAATTTAATGCAGTTATTAAAGGTAAAGCTGCTCATGCTGGAATGGAACCAGAAAAAGGTGTTAATGCAATTAAAATAGCAAGTCATGCCATTTCAAAAATGAAGGTAGGACGAATTGATTTTGAAACTACAGCTAATATTGGAGTAATTCGTGGTGGTTCTGCAAGTAATATTGTTCCAGATGTAGTTGAACTGGAAGGTGAAGTTAGAAGTCATAATGAAGAAAAACTGTTTAATCAAACACAAGAAATGAAATCAGTTCTTAACAAATATACTGAGCAACTAAAGGGAAATGTAGAATTTGATATTGAAAGATTATATGATAATTTTGAAATTAATAAAAATGAACATATTATTAAAATAGTAAAAAAAGCTGCTGAAAAAACTAATCTTCCTTTTGAACTTACAAGTAGTGGTGGAGGTAGTGATGCTAATATTTTTAACAAAAAAGGTCTTTCAACCATAAATTTAGGATCAGCTATGGAGAATGTGCATTCCACCGATGAAAGAATAAAAATATCTAATTTATTAAAATTAATTAAGTACTTAATTAATATCATTAAAACTTTTTAGGATAGAGGAGAGATAATATGGGAGATTTTGAAGAAAAAACAATTGAAAGCAAAAATATATATAGTGGTTCAGTTTTAAAATTACGAAAAGACAGAGTTTTATTACCTGACAAAAATAAGTCTTACAGAGAAGTTATAGAACACAGTGGTGGGGTTGCAATTCTTGCCAAAAATGAAAATGATAAGATTTTGATGGTCAAACAATATCGGAAAGCAGTAGAAAAAATGTTGCTGGAAATTCCTGCTGGTAAACTTGATAATGGTGAAAAACCTGCAGAATGTGCTTCCCGAGAATTATGGGAAGAGACAGGTTATAAAGCAAAAAATGTGAAAGAATTATTTTCATTTTATACAAGTCCAGGTTATTCAAATGAAAAATTACATTTGTATTTAGCTGAAGATTTAAAGTATGATCCTGGTGATGCCCTTGATCCAGGAGAATTCATAAAACATGCTCTGTTAGATCCGGCTGAAATAATGGAAAAAATTAATAGTGGGAAAATAGTTGATGGTAAAACTATTGTTGCTTTATTATACTATCTTCAGAATCAGGATGATTTTGATGAAATTAAATAAATACTTTGCTGATTTGCATATTCATATTGGAAGAGCTAGCTCTGGTCAGGCTGTCAAGATAACTGCTTCTGATAAATTAAATTTTTCTAATATAGCTAAAGAATCTTTAGAAAGAAAGGGGATAGATGTAGTAGGGATAATAGATTCTGCTTCACCTGATGTTATAAAAGATATTGAGTTTATGTTAAATAAAAATATTATGAAAGAATTAGATGAAGGGGGATTATTATATAAAGATGAATTGCTAATTATCCCTGGTGCTGAAATAGAAAGTAGAGAAGAGAATGGAGGTCAGGTCCATTATCTTGCATATTTTCCTTATTTAAAAAATCTTAAAGAATTTAGTGAAATCATGAGTCAGTATATTACTAATATTAATTTGAGTTCTCAATCTACAGGTTTAACAGGAAAAGAAATATTTAAAATTACAAAAGTTTGTTCTGGAATTTTGATACCAGCTCATGCCTTTACTCCTCATAAAAGTTTTTATGGAAATGCTTTTTCAACTTATAAAGAAGTTTTTAATGAAAAACAGTGGAATGAAATTCCTGCTATTGAGTTGGGTTTAAGTGCTGACACAAAATTGGCTGATTATTTACCAGAATTGAGAAATAAAAGTTTTTTAAGCAACTCTGATGCTCATTCTATTCCCAAGATTGCCAGAGAATATAATATATTTAAAATTAAAGATTTGAATTTTAAGGAAATTAAACTTGCCTTAAAAAGAAAAAAAGGAAGAAAAACTACTAAAAATTTTGGGATGGATCCCCGTTTAGGTAAATACCATCGTTCATATTGTCCTGAATGTGAGACAATATTTTCTTCAGACAAAACAGTTGATAAATGTCCGGTTTGTGAAAGTGATAAGTTAATTACAGGTGTAAAAGATCGGGTATTAGATATAATTAAGGAACAGGAATCTAAATCACCTTCATACCGAGCTGAATATATATATCAGGTTCCTTTATTAAATTTACCTGGGATAGGTAAAAAAACTTTAAAAAAATTGCTAAATGAATTTGGAACTGAGATGGAAATTATTCATAATAGTAAATATGAAAATCTCAAATCAATTGTTGGCCCTAAAATTGCAGATTTAATACTTAAAGCAAGAAAAGGTAATTTATCTATTGAATCTGGTGGTGGAGGTAATTATGGTAAGGTTTCTGAATAGCATTTAAATATTTAATATTTAATTCAATAAAATAAATATTTTTGTTGCTTTTATTAATATGAAGTAATAAAGCAGGGTAAAAACCCCCTTAAAATTAAATATATTAATCAACTTTTTAAAAAAGTTAATATATTGCTTGACATATTTAAAATAATGATATATACTTTTAATAACAGATATTATAGAAAGAGGTGAAAATTATGGCTCATGATCTTATTGGTAAATGTCCGGTGTGTAATGAAAATTTACAAATTACAAAATTAAAATGTCCTCATTGTAGGACAGAAATTAGTGGAAACTTTCAGTTAGATAAATTTTTACGATTGGATAAAGAACAATTAGAATTTGTAGAAGTTTTTATTAAATCAAGAGGTAATATTAAAGAAGTTGAGAGAGAAATGGGTATTTCCTATCCAACAGTTCGTAATAAGCTTGATGATGTTATAGGAGCTTTGGGTTATAATGCAGAAGAGAGTCCAGATGATGTAACTGCAGAAAAAAGAAAAGAAATCTTAGATTCTTTAGAAAAGGGTGAAATAGATTCTAAAGAGGCAGTTGAATTACTTCAGAAAATTTAAAGGGGGATTTAATTGATATGAGTGATGAGAGAATGAGAATTTTAAAAATGGTGGAAGAGGGTAAAATTGATGTAGATGAAGCTAATAATTTGTTGGAAACTCTTGAAGGAGATAAAAAACCTGAAACGAAAATATCTTCTAAATCTAAATCTATAAAAATTCTTGTAGAAGAAAATGGAGAAGAGAAAGTAAATATCTCAATACCAATGATTTTAGCTAAATCTTTTATGAAATTTTTACCTAAAGATGCTAAAAAAAGTCTCAATAATCAGGATGTAGATCTTGACGAAATTATTAATTCTGTAGATTCAGAAGTAGAAGGTGGAACTCTGGTTGATATTAAAGATGGTAGTGATCATGTAATTATTAAAGTAGAATAGCTATTAATCACGAGACTAGTAACTAGTCTCGTATATAAAAAATTAAGAATATTCTTATTATGAGGTGATATAATTGGAAGAAATGGAAATGGTTAAAAAGATGTTAAAAGAAGGAAAAATCACTAAAGAAGAAGCTGATGAATTAATTGCTGCTCTTGAGGAATCTTATGGTATAGACCAGCAAAAGACTGAAGATGAAAAAAAAGAATATAAAAAAAATAATTTTGAAGATGATAAATCAGAAAAGAAAAGTTTTGCAGAAAATATAACTGAAAACATAAAAAATAATATTGATGGAGAAGAAATAAGTAAAAATATTAAAAAAGGAATTGAAGATTCACTTGATAGTAGTAGTAATATTGTTGATGAAATAAAGAATATGTTTGGTAGTTTTTTTGGTACTGGATTTGAATTTATAGAAAATTATAAATCTAATTTTAATACTGACAGTCCAATAATTGATATTGATAATACAAATGGAAAAATAAAACTAAGTTGTTGGGATAAAAATGAATATAGTTTAAATATTAAATTTAATATATCTGCTGAAAGTAAAGAAGAAGCAGAAAAAATAAAGAAGAAAATATTTAATTTAAAAAGCTCAGATGATAGTTTGCAAATAATAATAGAGGATATTAAAGACCACCGGATTAATACAGATATATTTTTAACTTTACCTACTGATTATGTTTATCAGGGTAATGTTGAAAATATAAATGGAAAAGTTAGAGTTGAAGAATTGAATTTTAGTAGTTTTCGTTTAAAAACTAAAAATGGTAAAATTGATTTAGCTAAAACTAAAATTAATGAAGGAAAAGTAAAAAGTACAAATGGTAAGATATTTTTTGATGGGTGGGCAAAAAAGTTAAATTTATCAACAGTTAATGGGATGATAACAGTAAATTTAAGGGAAAAAGAAAATTCGAAAATTGAGATTAATACGACTAATGGTACTCAGAATATAAGTTTTCCTGAAAATGCAGAATATTTTATTGATACCAGTATTAAAATTGGTTCAATATCCATTAACTTAGCTGATATGAATTTTATTAAAGAAAAAGAGGGACTTGTAAAGAAACATTATATTTTAAAATCGAGTAAATGGAATGAAAATGGTATAAATTTAATTTCTAAATCAACTAATGGAAGTATAAATATTGATTAATTTTTATCAATCCTAAATATATTATTATTTAAAAAGCAACCAGTTATTATAATTGGTTGCTTTTGTAACTTTTATAGTAGCTTTTATTTATGATATAATATAGTGAATTGAAAGAAGGATTTATATTATATTTATTGAATATTATTAATAAAGAAACTGGTTGTAAGATGTCTAACATTTAAATTGTTTAAATTTTTGTTATAATAAAAATGTAAATAAAATTTTAGGGAGGGGAAATAATTTGAAGAATATAAATAGAGCTATAATAATTGTTCTTGACAGTGTTGGAATTGGAGAGCTTCCTGATGCTAAAGATTATGGAGATGTTGGAGCTGATACATTAGGAAATATGGCTAGAGAACTTGGTGGTTTAAATTTGCCTAATTTAGAAAAATTAGGATTGGGTAAAATAAAAAATATTAAAGGTCTGAATTCAAATATAAAAGCTAAGGGTTCTTATGGGAAAATGGCTGAAGCTTCGGTTGGAAAAGATACTACAACAGGACATTGGGAATTAGCAGGTTTGATTTCTGAAAAACCTTTTCCAACTTATCCTGATGGATTTCCTGATGAGGTGATTAATGAATTCGAGGAAGAGATTGGCAGAGAAGTATTAGGAAATAAACCTGCTTCAGGTACTGTGATTATTGAAGAACTAATAGACGAGCATTTGGAAACTGCTAATCCAATTGTCTATACTTCTGCAGATAGTGTTTTTCAAATTGCTGCTCATGAAGAGGTTATACCTGTAGATGAACTTTATGAAATGTGTCAAAAAGCAAGAGAGATTTTAACTGGAGAACATGGAGTTGGAAGAGTTATTGCCCGTCCATTTGTAGGAGAACCGGGAAATCTTGAACGTACAGAAAGGCGTAAAGATTTTTCTTTAAAGCCTCCTAAAAATACACTTTTAGATAATATCAAAAAAGCGGGAAAGAAAGTTCAATCAGTAGGAAAAATTGATGATATTTTTGCAAATAGAGGAATAACTGCTTCTAATCATACAATAGCTAATATGGATAGTATTGATGCCATTTTAGATTTTGCAAAAAAAGATGATCAAGGATTAATTTTTGCAAATTTAGTAGAATATGATATGATTTATGGACACAGAAGAGATGTTAAGGGTTATGCCCAGGCTTTAGAAGAGTTTGATAAAAGATTACCAGAAATATTAGATAGTTTAAATGATGATGATGTTTTATTTATAACAGCAGATCATGGATGTGATCCAACTTATGAAGGAACAGATCATACGAGGGAATATGTACCTTTATTAGTATATGGAAATAATATAAAAGAAGATAATGATATTAATATAAGAGATAGTTATGCAGATTTAGCTGCAACTATTGCTGAATTACTTTCTATAGAAAAAACTGCTGATGGTGAAAGTTTTAGAAATTTAATTATCAAGGAGGATTAATAAATGTTAGATAAAATTAAGGAAGCTGTAAAATATATTGATAATAAAATAGATATAAAACCTGATATTGGCTTGATTTTAGGTTCAGGATTGGGAATATTAGCAGAAGATATAAAAGACAAAATTGAAATAGAATATAAAGATATACCACATTTTCCTGTTTCAACTGTAGAAGGTCATGCTGGAAAACTTATTATTGGTAAATTGGAAGATAAAGAAGTAATAGCTATGCAGGGAAGATTTCATTATTATGAAGGTTATAGTATGCAGGAAATTACTATGCCTGTTAGAGTAATGAAATTGTTAGGAATAGATAAAATGATTGTTACAAATGCAGCTGGAGGAATTAACTTTAATTTTGATCCAGGTGATTTTATGATAATTACCGATCATTTAAATTTAATGGGAGATAATCCATTGATTGGGGAAAATTATAATCAATTTGGTCCTCGTTTTCCAGATATGTCTGAAGCATATGATAAAAATTTAAGAAATATTGCAGAAAAAACTGCAAGGGAAGAATCCTTAACAGTGAGAAATGGAGTTTATGCTGGAATGTCAGGTCCCAGTTTTGAAACACCTGCTGAAATTAGGAAACTGAGGAAAGATGGTGCAGATGCTGTAGGTATGTCTACAGTACCGGAAGTAATAGTAGCCAATCATATGGATATTGATGTATTAGGAATATCCTGTATAACCAATATGGCTGCTGGTATTCTTCCTCAACCATTAAATCACGAAGAAGTAATAGAAATAACTGAAAAAGTAAAACCTGAATTTAAAAAATTAGTAAGAACAATTTTAAAAAGAATTGAATAATAAAAATTATAAAAAGGGGTATCAGTTATGAGACCTTATGATATTATTTTTAATAAAAGAGAAGGTAAAGAGCATACTAAAAAAGAAATTGATTATCTAATTGAAGGATATACAAAAGAAGATATACCTGATTATCAATTATCGGCCTGGGCAATGGCTGTTTTCTTTCAGGGGATGACTTCTTTAGAAACAGCCCATTTAACAACAGCAATGGCTAAATCCGGGGATATGATTGATTTGAGCGATATAAAAGGTTTTAAAGTAGATAAACATAGTACTGGAGGAGTTGGCGATACTACAACATTAGTGTTAGCTCCTTTAGTTGCTGCTGCAGGTCTTCCGGTAGCCAAAATGTCAGGAAGAGGTTTGGGACATACAGGTGGTACAATTGATAAATTAGAATCTATTCCAGGATTTAATGTTAATTTATCGAGAGAAGAATTTATTAAAACAGTTAATGATAAAGGAATCGCTGTGGTAGGCCAGACAGGCAATTTAACTCCTGCCGACAAAAAATTATATTCATTAAGGGATGTTACTGCTACTGTGGATTCTATACCACTTATTGCGAGCAGTATAATGAGTAAAAAAATAGCAGGAGGAGCAGATGGAATAGTACTCGATGTAAAAACTGGTAATGGTGCTTTCATGAAAAATTATGACCAGGCTAAAAATTTAGCTCAAAGTATGGTTGAGATTGGTAAAGAGGTTGGTAGAATTACCAGTGCAGTAATTACAGATATGAATCAACCTTTAGGTTATGCAGTTGGAAATAGTCTTGAAGTTAAAGAAGCTATTGAAACCTTAAAAGGAAAGGGACCTTCTGATTTAAGAGAACTCTGTTTGACATTAGGTTCTAATATGTTATTAAATGCAAGTAAGGTTGAAAATTTTGATGAGGGATATAAAGTATTAGAAGACTTACTTGATTCAGGAAAAGCATTAAATAAATTTAAAGATTTTATATTAGGACAGGGAGGTAATGCTGAAGTAGTTAATAATTATGATTTATTACCCACTGCTAAAGAGATAGTAGAAGTAAAAAGTTCTGAGGCTGGATATATAAAAGAAATTAATGCTTTAGATGTTGGAATAACAGCAATGGAAGTCGGTGCCGGACGCGAAACAAAGGAAGATAAAATTGATCATGCTGTGGGAGTTGTTTTAAATAAAAAATATGGTGAATATGTTAAAAAAGATGAAAGATTGGCTTATCTTCATCTCAATAATTTAAAGCAAAAAGATGAGGCAGTAAATAAAATATTGGATTCTTTTGAAATTTCCCAAAATAAGCCTAAAAAGAGAGAGTTAATTTATAATATAATCAGATAAAAGATTGGATTTACCCCCTTTCAGAATTAAAGTAAAAAATCTTAAAGGGGATAAATAATAGGGGTGAAATAATGTCAGTATTCAATGAAGAAAGATTACCAATAGATACCTTCCAGATAGATAAAGAAAGAATGGTAAATGGTTGGTATTCAGATGTATATTTTAGAAATATTAGCAAAATTTTAAATCAATTATCTAATGAAGGCTATACTTATGAAGAGGAAGATATTGGGAATATAGAAGTTGAAATGCAAATATTCCCTCGGAGAAAACCATTTTCTATTGTTGGTGGTATTGATGAAGCTCTGGCTTTATTAAAAACTGCAACAGGATACTGGAATGAAGAAGGAGAATTTATTAATACATTTTCTAATCTTGAAGTTGAGGCCTGTCATGATGGAGTAAAAGGTTATTATAATGGAAATCCCAAAAATGTTGATCCTGTAATTAAAATAAGAGGAAGATATAGAGACTTTTCAATTTTAGAAACTCCAATGGTAGGTTCTTTAACCGAAGCTTCAAGAATTGCAACAAATGTATATAAAGTATTGGAAGCAGCAAGGGGAAAAGATATTTTGTTCTTTCCTGCAAGATTTGCTCATTATAAACTTCAGGCTTTACACGGATATGCTTATTCTCTTGGGGTAAAAGCGTATAATAAAGATTATGGAAAAAACAGTTTGAGACTTGTATCTACAGATGGTCAGGGAGCCTGGTGGGGAGGAAAAGGTGGTGGCACTATTAGCCATTCTTATATTGCCACTTTCCATGGAGATACAGCTGAAGGGATGTTACAGTTTTCGAGATTAATGCCACTTGATGTTAATAGAATTGCTTTAGTTGATTTTGATAATGATTGTATTGGCACAAGTAAAGAAGTTTTAAAATTAATGTTTGAAAAGTATAATTATTATCTTAAAAATGAAAAGGAGGAAAAAGCAAAAAAATATAAGCTTTTTGGAGTAAGACCAGATACTTCTTCCAGTTTGAGAGATGTCAGTGTAGAACCTCTGGGAGATAAAACTCTTGATAATGGTGTAAATGCCAGGTTGATTTTTAAACTAAGAAAAGCTATTGATAACGCCTATAAAGAATGGAATTTAAGAGGAGAAGAAAGAAAAAGAGCTAAAAAATACTGTGAAAATGTTAAAATTATAGCAACAGGTGGTTTTAAACCAGAAAAGATAAAAAGATTTGAAAAATCTCAAGTTCCTGTGGATATATATGGTATAGGAAGCTGGCTGCTTTCAAACAGTTCAGCGGAAGGAACCAATACTGATTTTACTGCTGATGTTGTAAGAGTAAAAAAAGGTGGAGAATGGATAGATATGAGCAAAGTTGGTCGAGAACCCTGTGATAATGAAAAATTAGTCAAAGTAAAATAAATATAGTATTATTAAAACAGTCCAGAATTATTTAAAAGGGCTGTTTTATTTTTTTGATTATAATCCAGTATTGTGTTAAAATTTAATCAGGAATAAATCTAAATTAGAAAGGGAATTATATGTCATTTTCAGATCAGGTTAGAAATGAAATTACAAGAGAAAAAAATTCAGAAGAAGATTGTCATTTGGCTGAATTAGCTGCTATTATAAAAGTAGAAGGAAGTTTGCAAATTGCCAATCATAAAACAGGTTTAAAAATGGTAAGTCAAAAGGCTGTTGTCGCTCGTGAATTATATAAATTGCTGAAGGAAAAATATAATTTTAAGACTGAGATAAGAGTTGGTAAAAAAAGCAGTTTTGATAAAGGGAATTATTATATAATTAATATACCTCCCCAGGAAGGTATTAAAGATTTATTGATTGAAATAGGTCTAATAGATGAAAATTTTAGTTTTAATCACAGTATAAAAAGTGAATTTTTAAAAAAACAAAGTTGTCGTAAAGCTTATTTAAAGGGACTTTTTCTAGCTACAGGAATGTTGGCTGATCCTAATAGTGAATATCATTTAGAATTTTTTGTTAAATATGAAGATTATGCTGAAGAACTTATAGAATTATTTAATAAAATAGATATTGATATAAAAATGAGAAAAAGAAAAGAAAATTATTCTCTTTATATCAAGAAAGCTGAAGATATTATAAAAATCTTGAATTTAATAGGAGCAAAAAGTACTCAATTAAAAATTGAAAATACTAGAATATTAAAAGAAGTAAAAAATGAAGTAAATCGAAAAGTTAATCTTGAAACAGCTAATTTAAGTAGAACAGCTATTGCTGCTCAAAAGCAATTGGAAAATATTGAATTTATAAATAGAACAATAGGATTAAATAAAGTGAGTAGCAGTTTACAGGAAATTGCTGAATTACGAAAAGAAAATCCTTTTGCAAGTTTAAAAGAATTAGGAGAAATGATTGGAATTTCAAAATCAGGTGTTAATCATAGATTAAGAAGAATAAAAAAGATAGCTGAAGATATAAAGGAAAATAATTTGGAGGTAGAAAAGTGGAAATAATAGTTGGACATCAACACACAGATTTCGATGGGTTGGCAGCTATGGTAGCTGCCAAAAAATTATATCCTGAAGCTAAAGCTGTCTTTCCAGGAAGAGTTCAGGATCCAGTCAAAGATTTTATGGCATTATATAAAGATGAGGTTGAGATTTTATATTTAAGTGATATAGATATAACTAAAGTTTCTAAAGTTGTAATTGTTGATACTGCTGAAAAATCTGCTTTAGGAGAGCTAAGTAAGAAATTAAATTTAGATGAAATAGAAGTTATTGTTTATGATCATCATCCTCATTCTCCAAAAGACTGGATTAATTATGATTATAGTCAAAAAGTTGGTGCCTCAGTTACTATTTTAATAGAGGAAATAATAGAAAAAGGAATTGAGTTAAATCCTCTCGAAGCAACGATTTGTGCTCTTGGTATCTATGCAGATACAGGGTCACTTACTTATGATATGACTAGGGCTAAAGATGTTAAAGCTGTATCATATTTATTAGAATATGGCGCTAATTTAGAAATAATTAGACAATTTTTAGAAGAAGCTTTAAATGCAGAACAACAAAAAATATTAGATAATTTACTTGAAAATAGAAATATTATAGAAATTGATGGTATAGAAATTAATATATTTTCCTATGAACAAGAGAAATATGTTACTGGTTTAAATAATATTACTGAAAAATTAAAAGATATTTATAATTTAAAGTCTGTTTTTGTATTAGTAAAAATGGGTAAGAAACTTCAATTGATAGCAAGAAGTAATGATGATGCAGTAGATGTTGGTAAAATATGCAAATTGATGGGAGGAGGAGGACATCAAGGAGCTGGAGCTGCTCAATTAAATGCTGATATATCTGAAGCAAAAGATAAATTAATAAATACAATTGAAAATAACATAGAACCACTTGAAAGAATAAATTCAATAATGTCAACTCCTGTCAGAACTATTTCTCCTGATACAACTATTAAAGAAGCTCAAAAGTTTATGGAAAAATATGGGCATAATGGAGTTGTTGTTTGTAATGGAAAAAGAATAAGTGGAATTTTTTCTCGAAGAGATTTAGATAAAGTAAAAGGTCATAATTTAATGCATGCACCGGTAAAGGGTTATATGTCTAAAAATGTAATTACTATTAATTATGATGATTCAATTAAAAATGCTCAGGAATTAATGGTAAAATATAATATTGGAAGATTACCTGTAATTAAAGATAAAAAATTAGTTGGGATTGTAACTAGAAGTGATATTTTAGGTTCTTATTTTGAAAAAGAAACTCCCCATCAATATCAAAATCGTTATGGAAGCAGTTTAGTTAGTATTAAAAGAAAAGTAATTGATATAAAAACTAAATTAGAATTTTTTCCTGAAAGAATATTAAATTTATTAAAAAAAGCTGGACAGATTGCTGAAAAAGAAAATAGTAAATTATACTTAATTGGTGGTATGATAAGAGATATAATGTTAGGGAGAGAAAATTATGATCTTGATCTTGTATTAGAAGGAGATTTAAAAGGATTTTTAGATCATTTTTCCAAAGAAATAGATGTAAAAATAAATTACAATGATCAATTTGGAACTGCTACTATAAATTTAAACTCAAAATTTAGTATAGATTTTGCTACCAGTAGAAAAGAAGAGTATTTAAATTCAGGAGCCCTACCTCGAGTAGAAAAAACTAATATTTTAGAAGATTTATTCAGAAGAGATTATACAGTTAATGCTCTAGCCCTTTCTTTGAATCCAAAAGATTGGGGAAAATTATACGATTTTTTTAATGCCCGGGAAGATTTAGAAAAAAGACAATTAAAAGCTTTACACAGATTTAGTTTTTTAGATGATCCAACCAGAATTATTAGAGGAGTCAGATTAGCGCTGGATCTTGATTTTACTTTTGAAGATGAAACTAAAAAATTAATAAAAGAGGCTTTAAAATTAGGAGATTTTAGTGAATTATCTTCAGCCAGAGTATTTAAAGAAATAAAGATTCTTTTTGAAGGAAGATTTGATGAAAATTCTTTAAATTATATTGAAGAATTTCCGATATTCAAATTGATTGATAATAACTTTGAATTTAAAGAAGATTATAGAGAAACTTTCTTGAACATAAAAAATTATATGAAAAAATATAAAAAGTTAGGATATAATGTTAATAAAGAATTATTATTTATGGCCATTTTCTTTAATAATATGCCAGCTGAAAAATATACAGAACTAAATCTGAATGCAAAAGAAAGAGAAATTTTTAATATAGATGTTGATAAAATTGTTAATAAATTAGGTAAAGAATTAAATAAAGTTAAGCTAACTAAAATTATTAGTAATATCAAAAAAGAAGAGTTACTATATGTGATGGCAGTAACTAAAAATGAAAAATTAAAAGAAAATGTAGATTTATATTATGATGAACTAAGACATGTAAATATTAATATTGATGGCCATGATCTTATTGAAATGGGTGTTAAGCCAGGGCCAGAGATAAAAGAAATTTTACAAAAAGTATGGCAAAAAAAATTAAATAAGGAAATTGAAACTGAAGAGGAAGAAAGAGAGTTTGTAAGTAATTTAATAAATAAAAGAATGGAGTGATAAAATAAATTGCAATTAATACAACAATTGATTTTTTTAATACCAATATTATTGATTTCATTATCTTTTCATGAGTTTTTGCATGGATATGCTTCCTATAAATTAGGAGATCCTACCCCAAAAATTAATGGTAGATTAACTTTAAATCCACTTGCCCATTTAGATCCTATTGGTAGTCTGGTTTTATTAATAACCAGAAGATTTGGCTGGGCTAAACCTGTACCAATAAATCCTAATTATTATAAAAATCCTCGTAAAGGAATGATGATTGTTGGCATTGCAGGACCAGGAGCCAATTTTATGCTTGCTTTGTTATTTTCAGCCACAATTAAATTGATATTAAACTTTAGTCAATATTCATTAAGAGGTTTTGGAGGAAATTTTGTAAACTTGTTATTACAATTTTTAGTAATGGCTATTATGATAAATTTAAGTTTAGCATTTTTTAACTTAATTCCTATTCCTCCTTTAGATGGTTCTAAAATATTAAGAGGTTTTTTACCAGCTAAATTTGATCAATATTTTAATAAATTAGAAGGACCTGCAGGAATGGTTGTTTTGATTATTCTTTTATATACAGGAATAATCTGGAATATCATTGGTCCTATTATTAATTTTTTATTGCAGATACTTGTATATTAAAAGGAGAGAATTGTATGGAATACGAAATTCAGGCTGGTGATTTTCAGGGACCACTTGATTTATTATATAAACTTGTTAAGAAAAATCAAATTGAGATAAGTGAAATATCACTAGCTAAGATAACTGAAGAATATCTTTATCACATAAAAAAATTAAATAAATTTAATTTAGATCAGGCAAGTGAATTTATGGTTTTAGCAAGTGAGCTTTTGGAAATAAAAGCTCGTCTTCTTCTTCCAAATCAAAATGAAGAAGATGATGAAGATGAATCTGATCTGGTTCAAAGATTAGAAGAATATGAACTTTTTAAAAATATTGCTGTAGAACTGGAATTATACTTAGATAAAGCTGCTCGCACCTATCGAATTCCTCCAGAAAAGGAATTGATAAAAGGAGAAGGGAAATTAAATATTGATATTTCCTTAAAAGAGTTCAAAAATCTTTACCAAATAGCCTTAAAAGCAAATAAAGAAGATAATGAGGAAAAAGAAGATCCTCATTATTCAGAAATGGATCATATTAATTCTGATCGATTAGATGTAGAAGAAAAAAGAGATGATATTAATAAAATAGTAAAAAGACATCCTGAAGGTGTAAGATTTAAAGATCTTTTATATAATAAGGATGATATTTTGGAGATAGTAGTGACTTTATTAAGTCTTTTAGAGCTTGTTCGTCTAAGAAAAGTTGAAATATATCAGGATAAATTATTTTCAGAAATGAAAATAATTGATAGAAAGCAGGTGGTTTAATGGAAGAAATTGATTTAGCCAGAGTTGAAGCTTTTATTTTTGCTGCAGAAGAACCAATGCCTATTAAAGTTATTTCAAATGCAGTAGATTTAAATAAAAGAGAATGCAGAAAATGTATTGATAAATTAAGAAAAAAATATAGTAAAAAAGAACATGGAATAATTTTAAAGGAGTATGATGATAAATATATTTTTAAAACTAAAAGTCAAATGGCATCATTTATAAGTAAATATTATGAAAAAGAACGAGAATTTAAATTAAGTAGTGCTGCTCTGGAGACTTTATCAATTATAGCCTATAAACAACCTGTAACCAGATCAGAAATAGAGGAAATAAGAGGAGTAAAAGCAGAAAAAACATTGTTCACTTTAAGTAAATATAATTTAATAAAAGAACTTGGCAGAAAAGATAGTATAGGGAATCCAATTTTGTATGGAACTACAGATGAATTTTTGGAGCATTTTGATATAACAGATCTTTCTGAATTACCTCCACTAGAGGACGGTAAAAATAATAAAGATAAATATAGTGATAATAATTAATTTCAATATGGAGGGTATTAATTTGGCAGATGATAGATTGCAAAAAGTAATGGCTCATGCAGGAGTAGCATCAAGAAGAAAATCTGAAGATATTATTAAACAGGGCCGAGTGAAAGTGAATGGCTCAACAGTTACTGAAATGGGTTTTAAGGTAGACCCTGAAACTGATGAAATAATAGTTGATGGTGAAGTGATTAGTAAAGAAAAACAGGTTTATTTACTTTTATATAAGCCAGTTGGTTATGTAACTACTGTTGATGATCCTCGTGGTCGAAAAACTGTTCTTGATCTTATAGATAGTATTAAACAACGTATTTATCCAGTAGGTAGACTGGATTACAATACCAGTGGACTTTTATTATTAACTAATGATGGAGAATTAACATATATTCTAACTCATCCTTCACATGAGATAGAAAAAACCTATTTAGTTGAAGCTAAAGGTTATGTAGATGATAATAAATTAAATAAATTAGAAAAAGGTATTAAACTTTCAGATGGGATGACTGCCCCGGCAAAAACTGAATTAAAAGAAAGAAATTCTGTTTCCACAAAATTTACAATAACAATTCATGAAGGTCGAAATAGACAGGTAAGGAGAATGTGTGAAAAAATTTCTAATCCTGTTGAAAAATTGAAAAGGATTTCTTTTGCCCATCTTAATTTAGATGGATTAAAAGCAGGTAATTACAGGAAACTTACTACTAAAGAGCTAAAAAAACTGCAGGATATGAAGAATTAATTATATTTGCAGGAATTTTTTTAAATATACAGAATATTTAAAGTATAAAGGCTATCATTTAAGTAATTTAAATAATAATTAACATGCAAAACAATTTTCAAAGGAGGAATAACTAAAAATGGAAGTATTAAAGGTTTCATCTAATTCCGATCCAAAATCAGTTGCAGGAGCTTTAGCAGCAGTGCTTCGCGAAGAAAAAAAGGCAGAAATTCAGGCAATTGGAGCTGGAGCAGTTAATCAGGCAGTTAAAGCTATTGCTATTTCTAGAGGCTATGTTGCACCTAATGGTATGGATCTTATTATGATTCCTGCTTTTACTGAAATTGAGATTGATAATGAAGAACGTACAGCTATAAGGTTTGTTGTAGAACCAAGATAGATTTAATTTAAAAAAATAATAATTTGTATTAAGTTATAGTTAAACCTATCCTTAAATGGATAGGTTTTTCTCTTGTTTTTTAGTTGATATGTGATAAAATATTATAGATAGAGGTAATTAATGTTGAATAAGGTGGAGGAAATATATGTTTTTAAAAAAGATAGATATAAAAGGTTTCAAATCTTTTGCACAAAAAACTACTATAAGTTTTGAATCTCCTTTAACAGCAATTGTGGGTCCTAATGGCAGTGGTAAGAGTAATATTGTAGATGCTGTTCGTTGGGTTCTTGGAGAACAGAGTGCTAAGACTTTAAGAGGAAGTAGAATGTCAGATATAATATTTGCTGGTAGTGAAGACAAAAAGGCATTAAATAAAGCAAGTGTTACTTTATATTTAAATAATAAGAACAGAGTTTTAGATATTGATAAAGATGAAGTTAAAATAGGTAGAAAAGTAAATAATGAAGGAGAAAGTGATTACCTTTTAAATGGATCTGTATGTAGATTAAAAGATATAAAAGACCTTATACTTGATACTGGTTTAGGTAATGATACATATTCAATAATTGGTCAGGGAAAAATTGATTCTATTATCAATAGCAGACCAGAAAAGTTAAGAGAACTTTTTGAAGAGGCTGCAGGAATAAGTAAACATAAAGCTCGTAAAGAAGAAGCTGAAAGAAGACTGGATAAAACAAACAAAAATTTAAATAGAGTTCAGGATTTAATTAGTGAATTAGAAAAACAGGTTAAATCTCTTAAAAAATCTGCTGAAAAAGCTAAAAAGTATAAGAGAATATATAGTGAATTAAAAGAAATCGAAACAACATATTTGATGAATAGATGGAATGAATATGAAGAAAAATTAAATAAGAATCTTAAAGAAAAAAAAGATATTGAAAAGAAGATTGAGAGAAAAGAA
>Ga0209948_1000072_pt1 | contig 27000 bp, 23 predicted proteins | sample SalPonR2_C_D2_MG_FD_185709 | JGI IMG/M metagenome (GOLD analysis project Ga0209948, IMG submission 185709) | Salt pond soil microbial communities from South San Francisco under conditions of wetland restoration - Salt Pond MetaG R2_C_D2_MG... ... | reverse complement strand
TTAGTCCTAAGATCTGGGCCTGGAAAGAATACCGTGTTAAAACAATACGTAAATCTGTAGATAAGGTGATCTCAATTCTGCCCTTTGAAGTTGAATGGTATCGAGAAAGAGGAGTAGAGGTTGAATATGTTGGCAATCCTCTGGTAGAACAGTTTGAGCCGGTAAAAGAACCGAAAAAAAGTAATTTGATCCACAATCCCCAAATTGGACTTTTCCCCGGTAGTCGCAATCAGGAGGTAGACTCACTTTTACCTACTATGATCAAAGGCGTACAAAAATTAAAATCGAAATATTCAGGTTTAGAGGCTCGTATAGCAATGGCTCCGGGAGTTGATTTCAAACAATATCGTTCAGAATATCCATTTCCCTGGTTAGAATGGGAGCAAGGCAACAATACTGAAATTATGCGGGAATCAGATTTTTTGATAATGTGTTCTGGTACTGCTACTCTGGAAGCAACAGTACTCAATACTCCCATGGTTGTTCTCTACAAAGTATCTCCTTTGACCTATCTTTTGGGTAGGTGGTTGATTAAAGTTTCCTTCATTTCTTTAACAAATCTAATTGCTGATAAAGAAATCGTACCTGAATTAATTCAATACCGGGCCGATTCTGATCATATCTATTCGGTTGTAAAGGATTATTTTCAAAATCCGGATAAAATCAATCAGATGCGTAAAGACCTTGCTCAGGTAACTCGAATGCTTGGGGAAGAAGGAGTCTCAAAACGTGCTGGTGAAGTTGTATTAAAAACCATCAAACAATATGATTAAAATTAAATATATTAGAAAATTATTACTTCCCCTTTCATACCTCTATGCTTTTATAACCAAAATAAGAAATTTACTCTATGACAAGAACATTTTAAATGCGAAAGAGCTACCTGTACCTGTTATATCAATTGGGAATATTACAGTAGGGGGTACTGGGAAAACTCCCTTTTGTATTGCTGTAGCAAATTTTTTGGATGAAAAAGGTTTGAAAATAGGGATAGTTTCAAGAGGGTATAAAAGAAAAAGTACCGGTCAGGTTATTGTATCAACAGGAGAAAAACCTCTCGTTGATCCCGGAGAAGCCGGGGATGAACCCTATTTAATTGCTAGGAAAACTAAAGCAGTAGTGATATCTAATTCCAATAGATATAAAGCCGGGCAGACTGCAATCAATGATTTTGGCTGTGATGTTTTATTACTTGATGATGGCTTTCAGCATAGGTTAATGGACCGTGATCTTGATATTGTCTTGTGGGATCAACAATATTCACCGCGGCAGGAAAACCTCTTACCGGCCGGTGACCTCAGGGAAAATATAACCAGCCTTAAAAGAGCAGATTCAATAGTTTTTACCAGAACAGATTCGTTACCAGAAGAGCAGTCAAATTATTTTGCTGAGCTAAATCCCGAATTAAAACAATTTACATCTAACCTGGAAATTGATCAAATCTATGGGTTGAATAGAGAAGAAATTATTGCAAAAGAAAAATTAAAAAGCAAGTCTTTGTTGGCCTTCTGCGCTCTGGGAAATCCAGACCAGTTTATAGACACTGTTCAAAAATTATCTCCTGGTAAATTATCTCATACAACTTTTCCAGATCACTATAAATATACTGAAAAAGATAGGGAGAATTTGCAACAGAAAAGTAAAAATTTTGATTATTTGATAACAACTGAAAAAGATTGGGCAAATTTACCTGAGAATTGTACTTTTAAGCAAAACCTCTTAATATTAACTATCAAGTTCAATCTAACATCAAATTTGAAATCATTTTTATTAAAGAAAATTAGGTCAATGGGAGATATATGACAACCTGGTAAATAATAACATTTACGTCACTGAGTCTTTGTCATACTAGTTGGCCCTGATATGAGAGAGCTTTTTGCAATATAGTTTCATAGGATATTCGCAAATTTTTGTTGCTATTTCAGCCCCCAATACGAATATTCGTAAATAGGGCTCTTTAGTTCTACAAAAAATTGTATTCTTCCATTAGAAAATATAATCATGAATTATGTTTCAGAAAATTTATGGAGGGAAAGTAATAAAATTTTAGAATACTGGAATCCTGGCACAGACCTTGAAGTAGTATAAATACAACTAATAGAAAAATATTCGAAAAGGTGAAATTATGAAAAAGTATAAAATATCAATATTAGTTATTACCTTACTTCTGTTTGTAGGAATACCAACCAATCTATTTGCCCAGGACGAAACTACTAATAAAGAAGACCAGGAACAAGTTCAGGAGCAAGATAGAGAACATCAACCTGAAGAGAAACCTGAACAAGAACAACTCCGTGAAGAAGCACAACAGACTTCAGAAGGGGAGGGGCAACCAGACAATAGAGGTTTTGTTGATGAAAATGGAGATGGTTTTAATGATAATTCTCGAGAAGATGCTTCCAATCAGGATATGATGTCAGAGGAAGGTAGAAAAAACTCCCGGGAAGGCAGAGAAAATGCCCAGAAAAATAGGGAAGAAGCCCGAGAACGCCAGCAAAAAAGATTTGATAATTTTATTGATGAAAACGGAGATGGATTAAATGATAGGCGTTTTGGTCCAGCTCAGGGTGGTATGCCAGAAGGTATCCGGGATAAGGTTATGGATAAAATTGGTAATGCCCGAGAACAAGGGAAAGGTGAAAAGGGAATGCCGGATAAAGCAGGTCCTGAAAATAGACCTGGTCCACCCGATAATCCTGGAAATAATAATGGTGATTCTCCCGGTGATACACCTGATAATGGAGGTAATCCTAATGAAAACCCTGGAGGACAGTCTGGAAATGAGAATGGACCTCCCGGCGGTGGCAGAGGGAATTAATTTCTGATTACTGTTTTAATTTTAGATTAAAATTATCATTGATTGAGCCGAAAATGAAAATGTATTTTGGATTGGGTGGGGATGTTCTTGTAGGCAGAAGGTAAGGACTTTCATTAATGAAAACTAAATTATTCGTTTTTTATTTTATATTGATTATAAATTGTGGCTTTGCTGAATTAAATCTGGATCTAAATACCAATCTGGGTACTACAAACAATCTTACCAATAATTATAGAAATATAAACGATACATATTTTGCTCCAGAAGTAAGAATAAGCAATTATACTGACAACTTTGGATTTTATTATCAAGGCAATACAACTCAGTTAATGGATAGTACCAAATATAATCGTTATAAACAAGTTTTAGGGTTAAATTACTATAAAAATCTTACTGAAAATATAAATTTATATTCCGGTAGTAAAATTCAATGGAGGAAAAATCAATCTCAGTATTCATATTATGATTATCTTGATTCCAGATTGTTTTTAAATCTGAAAATATATTTTTCACAACGAACATATCTGAGAACCGGATTTGTTTCCAATTATAAGAATTTTTTTGAAGAGAAGGCCTGGAGGCATGTTGAATATAATCTCTGGTCCATGATAAACACTTCTTTACCTACTCGAACAACCTTGCGGGCTTATCTAAGTTATAAAAATAGGAATTTTTTAAAATATAAAGATGATACTGGAGCAACGGCTGAAATCAATACACTCTGGTTGTTAAAAGGTAAATTCCGGATTGCTCAGTCAATTTCTAGAAATATTGGAATTTATACAGAATTTTCTTATCAGTATAATCCTTCTAGTGACAATCCTGATAAGTTAAATTTTAGTAGTTTTAGTCCTATAGACGATTATTTTGGATACCAAAACTGGAATTGGGAAACGAATTTGAAAATTAGATTCTCTCATAGTTTTACTACTGCCTTAAAATTTGAATACTATCAGCGTAAATATTTAAATCGGGCTGTCTATGATTATAATAAATCTACTCAACAATGGGGCCAGGATAGTACAGGAGCATATATAATTCTGGAGCCGAATAGGTTGGATAAAGGTTATAGTATTAATCTATCTGGAGAATGTAATTTTCAGGATATATTTGGTTTATCTGCCGATCTATTATTAGAACCGTATCTATTTTATAGAAAAAATAATTCTAATGATATATATTTTGAATATAATGAGTATGGACTAGGCCTTAATATTGCTTATCTAATAAATTTATAGTACCTTTTATTAATCTAAGTTTGGTTAAAAAGTTTTGAAGTGGATATATGGAAATACTTGATAAAATCAAATTAAATAAAAAATACATTTTAATCCTTTTTACCTTTTTAATTTTATTTTTTGTTATCTCTGGATACCTAGAATATCGCTCTCGACGGACAAATGTCATAAAATTGATGCAGCAGAATTCACGCAATTTATCCCGTACAATTAAACAGGCCAGTATTAATTCTCTGCTGAGTTATAATTACTTAAACTCGCAGTCCAGAGAACAAATGTTAACTACTCTAACTTTTATTGATTGTCGAGATTCGACTTCTAAATTAACTCGAAAATTTTTTGCTAATATTAAAAAAAGTACTAATATTAGGAAGGTACAGATATTAGATAGCAATGGAAAGTTGATTTTTTCCTCCAGAGATGAAATGCAGGTCAAACAAGAGAAGAAAATTCAATCTTTTCTTAATAATAATCAAAATTTTAAATTAATAAGTGGTTCAAGAGATAATTATATGGTTCAAGCCTTGCTTCGCCGGTCTCAAGGAGGAGTTATCATTGGCACTTTTAATGTAGAAAATTTAGTTAAATTCAATAAAAAAAGAGGAATAGGTGATTTTTTAAATAATGCTGTGAAAGATTCTTCAGTTCTATATGTTGCTATACAAAATAAACAGGGCATCCTCGCTGCTTCTCAAAGAGTTGATTCATTATCTTCTATTAATTATGATTCATTTTTACAAAATGTGCTTGAGAAAAAGCAATTTCAATATAGGTATAAGAGCTGGAAGGGACAGAAAGTCTACGAGTCCGTGCTCCCTTTTTCACTTTTAGATAATTATAAAGGGCTTATCAGAATCGGACTGGATTTTTCTCCTATTCAACGAGTACAAAAATCGGCTCTCTGGAATGTGTTGATAAGAGTAGTTATTTTAACTATCCTGGGATTTCTTGTTTTAGGATATACAATGTCTAGAAATACAGTCGAGACTTTAAGAAAGGAAAAGGAACGGATTACTGAAGAAGTATATGAGTTACAGAAAAGTTTGAGAGAAAAAGAAAAGCAAAATGCAATTCACCACCTTGCTTCAGGCGTAGCTCATGAAATAGGCAATCCTCTCAATGCTCTTTCCTTAACTGTCCAAAGATTGCAAAGAAAAATCTCAAGTAAAAATGATGATGTCCACGAGATGATGTCCCTAATCAGAAATGAAGTGGACAGAATTGATAAAATTATTCAAAAATTCCTAAATTTTTCCAAACCAGTTCCTCTTGAAAAACAGGAAACCGACCTTAATGAACTGATTGAAGAAATCTTGAATTTATATCAGAATAAGCTGCAAGAGAATAATATTGAGTTGAAATATAATCCCAAATCTGATTGTACCCTAAAAATTGATAAAGAGAAAATAAAACAATCTCTTATTAATTTACTGGAAAATGCTATAGAAGCCCTGGAAGATACTGATAATAAAAGAATTGAAATTGAATTAAATCGCAAAGATGAAACAGTAGAACTACGAATTTCAGATAATGGATCTGGCATGGATGAAGAAACGCGCTCTAAAATCTTTAATTTATATTTTTCTACCAAGGAAAATGGTACTGGGATAGGTCTTGCCAAAGTCTATAAAATAATTCATAATCATAATGGTGAAATTAGTGTAGATAGTACTCCTGGGGAAGGTACTACTTTTTATATTAAATTACCTCATAAGCAGTAGTGCGTGAGAAAAAATAAATCCATGTTTTTTTAATTTTACTATGATAATATGATGGTTTCATAAAAAGTCAAATATGTGTTATTTTTGACGCCTCGCTAGGGTCATCAAAGCTCTTCTTATAAGAGAGTTCCAGTGAATCTGGAGTGAAGACATCTAGAGAGGGAGCCAAAGGATTGATAAGATATTAAATCATAAGTAATTGTTAAATTATATAAATCTCTAAAAATGGTAAGAAAATTACTTTTATGGAACATTAAATATAAGATAGTTTGAATTATATAAATTAGATTGGGAGCATTATAATGCTTTCATTATCAGTATTTGTTATAGATGACGAAGAATCACAAAGAAATATATTAGAGGATTTTTTAACTGATCTGGGCTGTGAGGTTCAAACTTTTGCTGAAGGAAAAAAATGTATTGAAACACTGCAAGATGAATATGCGGATGTAGTTATAACAGATTATAAAATGCCTGGAATGAATGGAATTGAGGCTTTACAGAAGGTCAAGGATATTAATCCAAAGGTCCAGGTAATTATAGTTACTGCCTATGGAACAATTGAAAATGCTGTCAAAGCGATGCAGGAGGGAGCCTGGGATTATATTACAAAACCAATAGAAATGGATGAGCTGGAGATAAAACTTGATCGTATTCAGGAACATAACACTCTTTTAGAAGAGAATGAAAGATTAAAAAATGAGGTCGATGCACTTTCTCTGGATACGGATATTATCTATCGTAGCTCCGAAATGGAAGAAATAATAAATTTAGTTGGAAGGATTAGTAAGCGCGAATCTTCTGTTTTAATTCAGGGAGAGACAGGCACTGGGAAAGAGTTGGTAGCCAAAACTATACATAATCTATCAAATAGGGAGGACGGCCCTTTTGTTCCCGTCAATTGTGCAGCTATACCGGAAAATCTATTTGAAAGTGAATTGTTTGGTTATGAAAAAGGTGCCTTTACTGGAGCAGATAGCCGTAAAAAGGGACGTTTTGAACTTGCGAACAATGGCACCCTATTTTTGGATGAAGTCGGGGAAATTCCGGAAAATTTTCAAGTCAAATTGTTAAGAGTACTCCAGGAAAGAGAATTTCAGAGGTTAGGAGGATCAAAGACCATCAAAGCCGATGTAAGAATCTTATCTGCCACCAATAGGCCACTTAAACAACTGGTTGAAGAAGATGAATTCAGATCCGATTTATATTTTCGTTTAAATGTTATTCCAATCGATATCCCTCCGTTGAGAGACAGAAAAGAGGATATCCCAGTCCTGGTAGATCACTTTATTGACAAATATACCGAGAAAAACAATCGAAGAATTGAAGGGATTAGCTCTGGAGCACTGGATATTTTGATGAAATATGATTTTCCAGGTAATGTTAGAGAACTGGAAAATATTATCGAAAGAGCTGTCAGTCTCTCAAGAGAGAGTTTAATAACTCCTGATTCTTTATTAATTGGCGGCAAAACTGAGAATCCAGGGAAAAATCTCAAGGAGAAAGTGGCCAATTATGAAAAGAATCTGATTAGAAAAGCTTTAGAAGAGAATAATAATGTACAAACTGATGCTGCTGAAGACCTCGGAATATCAGTTACTACCTTAAACTATAAAGTCAAAAAATATTTCGGTGATGAGTAAGGATACCGAAATATCCAAAGCCATTTGAGAATAGAATCCTTGATTTCATTTATATTTTTCAAACCTAGCTCATAAGTTATCATTAAATTCAGTAATTAGAATATAATAGCCAATGTCTTATCGGGATTCATCTTTGAGTCAGAGGTTTTTTAACTTAAAAATCACTCCGGTTTTCGTTGGAATTTTTGCTTATATCTTATAAAACTATCCTTTGCTATCAGCGAATTATGGTTTTAAATATTTCGTTTCTTTTCCCCGTATTTCGTTTTACGTATAGTTAATTCATAATTCTCAATCCATAATTCTCAATTCGAATTGTTCCCCCAGGCTAGGATATTTATCTGCGTTGCAGATAAAATATCATTTCATGGTTTAATCACACAATTTTAATGATTTATACTAAGGTTTGTCTGCCATTTTAAGTGATTAATTTATAATTCTGAATTCAAAATTCTACATTCTTAATTATATTTTATCCCCGAATGGGGATGAATATCATAGCCTACCGAGATATCGGTAGGGCTGAAAGATTGAAAAACCATCATTTCCCCGAAGGGGATAAATAGTTCAAAATATTATGATAAATACATTCCCTTTTTTGGATTATATTTATTAAATTAAATATACAAAGAAATCGAGGTAATAATGAAAAGAGAAGAAATCCTCCATTTTCTAAAAAATAATAAACCAACCTTACAAAAAAAATACAAAGTTAGTAAAATCGGAATATTTGGTTCCTGCGCCAGAGGCGAAAACAATCAAAATAGCGATATTGACATTATTGTTTCTATGCCTTCGGATTTTAATAAATATTATGATCTAAAAGAATTTTTAGAACAAAATCTAAATACTGAAATTGACCTGGCTTTAGAAAAAAATATTAGGGAACTTATCAGAAGAAAAATACAGGATGAGATAATTTATGTCTGACCGTGATGTATCACTTTATATAGTTGATATACTTATCGCAATCAATAAAATAAAAAGATATACAAAAGATATTGATAATGCAGAGGAATTATTAAATAGTGAACTTGAATGGGATGCAACCATTAGAGAACTCCAGGTTATTGGTGATGCTATGAATAAAATATTGGAAAGAGATTATCTTGATAATTCGCATAGGCGAATAGTAGATTTCAGGAATCAAATAGTACACGGCTATTTTGGTATTGATCACAATATCGTATGGCAAGTAATTGAGGATAAAATTGATAAATTAAAAAAGAAACTGGTCAATGTTATAGAGTCTAATAAAATTGATCTTACAGAAGCAATCAATGCTGCTATCGAAGAGAATAAACATAATAAACCTACTGTACAATTTTTACAGAACTTATCTAATAAATTTAGCGAATAAACAGAACTAATCAGATTTTATTGTCAATATAGTTGATCATCTCAGATATAAAGGCCAGCTTCTTTGCTCTCTACCACAGAATTTTGTGGTAGCCTGTACTTACTCTTTAGTCTAACTTTATGATAAAAATTAATTACTGGTTTACGGCTTTTAGATCGCATATTTCATAGATAATTTTATTTGAATAACAAACATTTAAATCTGGTATAAAGTTATTTACAACAACCCTATCTACAATTTTATTATAATACCGATTTTGAAGCAAGGTAATTTTTTCAAATAAATTATTATTCGCTTTCAGCGAATTGTGGTTTTGTTGAAATATATTCCTGGGGTTTCACCCCAGGCTGGGATATTCATCTGCTTCGCAGATATAATATTATATTTTCTAATATTCCAGTTTGATATTGAGTAATTAATTCAGTATATCCTTTCTAATTAATGATTCTTGTGTTCTCATTCCTGAAATTAAAAATTTATGATTTCTATTCCTGTTGTTTTTAATTCAATGTTTAACCATATTGAAGAGATTAGTTATTTCATCCCCGAATGGGGAGAAATATCCCAGCCTACCGAGATATCGGTAGGACTGAAAGATTGAAAAACCATCATTTCCCCGAAGGGGATAAATATAATTAATGAAAAATATGTATGGGATTGATTGATTTATCTAATAATTTAATATATTATTCACTTTCAGCGAATCTGGTTTTAAATATTTCGTTTCTTTTTTCCGTATTTAGTTTTACGTATATTTAATTCATAATTTTAAATTCATAATTCTCAATTCGAATAGTTCACCCCAGGCTGGGATATATATCTGCGTTGCAGATAATATATCATTTCAGGAAAATATATTCTACCTGTTTCCGGTTTCCCATTTCCATAATTAGTTATTGTCAAATTTTTCCAATGATTTCTAAGGTAATAAATATAAATTTAGGCGAGTTTAACAGCAATTTGAAAATAGAATAGTAAAGGAAAAACATTAACCAAAAATAAAATCTAAATAGGAGGGACCAATGGATCTCAATACTGGTGTCTTATTGGCTCTATTTATTATCTTAGGTGTGATAATATTATTCACACAGGGACCAGCAGGAGTACTGGAAGGTTTCAAGGGTAGTTTTAATGCCTTTAAAAATGTCTGGATTCTGTTGCTCCTTGCTTTTGGTTTGACAGGATTTTTACAAGTAGTTGTACCTCATGAGTTGGTTTCGAGCTATTTAGGTGCTGAAAGTGGCTGGAAAGGGTTGTTTGTAGGAGCTGGAATTGGAGCAATTCTTCCAGGGGCACCATATACTATTTTACCCGTAGCAGCCAGTCTGCTAAAATCCGGTTCCAGTATAGGACCTGTCATGAGTATGATGCTGTCTTCCAGTATTGCTATAGCCATCACCAGAATACCCTATGAAGTCGCATTTTTAGGCTGGAAATTTACTGCTCTGCGAATAATGGCCTGCCTCATTTTTCCTGTCCTGGGTGGTTTGATAACAAGCTACCTGAATCTCTGGCTTAATTTCTACCCTAATAGTATTTTCTGATTTTATTAGAAAGGGGAGAGAAGTTTTAATTTGACTTTACTATTTAACTATCTTAAAATACAGAGTACTTTTTAAAAGTGATATAATATTATGCCTTTTACTAGACTAAATAAAATATTAAAATCATTTATACAGAAACCTTCTGGATCAATTGTGGTTAGTTATATTACCATTATTACTATTGGAGGGTTATTTTTGATGCCACCATATGCCAATGCTGATGGACAATGGCTTTCCTTTCTGAATGCTATATTCACTTCTGCTTCTGCCATATGTGTAACCGGGCTTATAGTAGTTGATACTGCTACAAAATTTACCCCTCTGGGACAAATCATTATTATGCTCCTGATCCAGATAGGTGGACTTGGTATAATGGTTATATCCTATTTTGGCACCTATATAGTTAATAAGAAAACCTCAGTGAAGGACAAACTTACTGCCTCTCTGCTTCTTGATGAACAGGACACACGCAAGATATCTGAAACTGTAATTAGCATGATAAAAATTACTTTTCTCTTTGAACTACTGGGAACTATATTGCTATTTTTGGAATTCAGTCAATCTTTTGGCGTGAGCTGGAAAGCACTTTTATTTTCTGCTTTTCATGCCGTTTCAGCATTTTGTAATGCTGGTTTTGCTCTCTTTACCAATAGTTTTGAGACCTATCAGTCAAATTTGATGATCAATTTTGTTATCACCACATTGATCATTGCAGGGGGGATTAGCTTTGTAGTTCTTACAGATATAAAAAGTTTATTTACTTCAATAATAGGTAGTAAGTTTTTTGATAAGAAAAAAGAACAGATAAAACTCAGTTTAAATACAAAAGCTGTTTTAATAGCAACAGGATTTTTGCTACTATCAGGGAGTCTGCTTATATATGCTATAGAACACCAGGTTAATCTGTTCAAATTTGATCTACCCACTCAATATCTTTCTGCTTATTTTCAATCGGTTACTTTAAGAACAGCTGGTTTTAATACTATCCCAATAGGAGAATTACAGATTGGTACGCTGCTGATCATGATTCTCTATATGTATATTGGAGGAGCCTCTGGTTCTACTGCAGGAGGGATAAAAGTTAACACTCTATCTGTAATATATGCCTATATAAAATCTACTATTTCAGGTGATAGAGAGACGTTACTTATGAAACATCATATTAAGGATGATAGAATAAATGAATCTTTCTTATTGGCAATTCTATCTATCTTTGTTGTGTTTTTAGGAACACTATTACTTACTTTTACTGAGCCATTTGCCTTTGAGAGAATTCTATTTGAAGCTACCTCGGCCTTTGGCACAGTAGGCCTCTCTACCGGGATTACTTTTGATCTCTCAAAAATTGGTAAGGTTATTATAATTGTATTAATGTATATTGGTAGATTAGGTCCTCTGACATTAGTGATAGCACTTTCTCAGAGGTCAGGAGTTAAGGAGGTAAAATATCCTTCTGGTAAGATAATAATAGGTTAAAATATAAAGGATAAATTTATGGCTGTAGATAAAGTTTTTGGCATATTTGGCTTAGGTACCTTTGGAAGTAAAGTAGCTAAGACTTTAGCTCAAAGAGGACAAACTGTTATAACTGTAGATAATAATTCCGATAAAATAGAAAAAATAAAAAATGATGTAACACAGGCTATATTATTGGATAGCACAGATGAAGATGCTTTGAACAATGCCCCTCTTGAAAATATAGATACTGCAATTATAGGAATGGGAGATGAGGTAGAGGCCAGTATCTTAACCACAGCATTATTGAAAAAATATGGCATACCTCATATCATTGCCCGAGCAACTTCAGATATTCATGAAAAAGTATTAAAACAGGTAGGAGCGTCTGAAGTTATAAATATTGAAATAGATGAGGCTCTGCGTCTGTCTCATCAGCTAACAAATCCTGATCTGATCGATACTATGGATCTGGGGGAAAACCAACAAATTGTATCAATTACTGTTCCAGATAGTTTTGTTAATAGTACTTTAGAGGAACTAGATCTGCGAAATAAATATAATTTAAATGTTATTTCAATAAAAAGAGCTGAAACTAAAATAGATGAAATGGGGAATCCCACAACAGAACATGATACAATCTTACCTGAGCCTTCTACTAAACTGAGAGCAAATGACATTATTGTTATGGCAGGATCAGCAGAATCTATAGATAAAATACGAGGCAAATAAATGTATTTAATCAAAAAAATCTATAATAAACTATTTTTCCTGCTCACATTTGGTTTGATTCTAGGGATGGGAATCTATAGTTATGTCAAACTCACCGGTCTAAAAATAGACAATGCGGAACAACTCAGGACTTTAGGAGAAAGTCTACTCTTTATAGCCCTTGTTTTTGCTATATTTTTAATTACAATTTTTTATCAACTTGTAAAGAAAAATCAAAATGATGTTTTTGACGTACTGGAAAAGGCCAAAGAACATGCCAATCAGGGTAATATCGATATAAATTCAGTTAGGTCACTGGGTAAATTGGGAGAGAAAATATTTCAAATAAATCAGGAATTGTCTGAACTGAATGATAGGAGAGTGGAAAGAATTACTGCTTTATCAAAAGAAAATAGTTTTCTCTATAATATTTTGGAAGTTCCTGCATTGAGAGTGAATTTAGCTGGTACAGTTGAAAAGGTTAGTAAAGGATTGACTAAAAAATTGCAGATTGAAAAGGAAGAGATTGCTGATAAATCTCTTAAAGATATATTGGAAGATTTTAGTTTTCCACCTATTAGCCGAGAACTGGAGAGTAGTAAACTGGTACCAATAAAATCAAAATTGGATCCTGAATTTAAAGATGTGTCTGATAGTTATTATTTGGTCTTTTATCCGATCTTTAATATAAAAGAACAACTAAGTAGTTCAGTAGCGATTATGGTGACTGAACAAGAATATGAAAATCTAAGTAAACATTCCGATCTAAAAAATATTCCAGAGTCAGAGATCATATCTCCAATCATACAAAATCTAATAGATACTCGAATGCATACAGAGAAATAATGTATTAATCTTGAAGGCTTAATTTATCCTTCTATCAGGGTATTATTTAAATATTTTCATCCCCTTATTCTCAAATTAAATAGATTATTTTTTAGAAAATAACTGGCTTATCTTACTATATCACTAAGAGCTTTCCCTGAGCTATTTTATGTTTCTCATTTGAAAAAAAGAAGTAAAACCTCGCAAATTAGTGGGAAGGTCGATCAATTTTAGCATATATAAAATTTTATTATAGAACCATCAAAATAGTGTTTCTCTACTATGCAGATTTTAACTCGATTTTCATAGGTATGTCTATAGATATTCTATTTTAATTATTGATATTTTTTATTAGACTCTTCAAAGAGCATTAATGGAACAGATATTATATAGAGTGATATTGTTGTATATTCCCCGAAGGGGAATAACATCCTAGGGCAACGCCCTGGGTGGTAGAAGCATAGAAAACAACAACCCTGAAAGGGTTGAATAAATAATATTTATTTTTCCATAATCATATAGTTAATGTCATCGATAATTTTAACAATGGTATAGAAGACAATAAAGAATTCCAATCTTCCCAGAAACATTCCACCTATTTCTGTCCATAAAATAGTATTGGGAGCCTTCGCCGAGGTTATCCCCATAGATAGACCTACTGTGCCCTGGGCAGAGGCAAATTCAAAACAGCTTTTGATGAGAGAGTAATCATGAGCCAAAAAGATGAAAACTCCTATAGAGTAGGTAAGAAGGTAGAGTGCAATAAATGAGGCTATTTTTGAGATATTATCACTGCTGATATAGATCCTATTTTCTGCTTTGTAAATATAATTTTCCTTTATCTGATGCTCGGATTGAAATTGCGATTTTATTCTCCAGTAGATAGATTTGAGCATGATAAATATTCTATATTGCTTAATGCCACCGGCTGTTGAACCAATACCTCCTCCAATAATCATAAAAATAATGATAACAAATATGACCGGTAGTATTAATGATGAAATACTAACAGTACCAAATCCAGTTGTAGAGAGGGCTGATATCAGCTGAAAACTAATTTCTCTCACTGCCTCAGGTAGAAGAGCAGATGTTGATCTCAGAGCTAAGAAAGATAGTAAAGGTATACTAATTAATAATAACATACCCATCATTTTTATTTCAGAATTTTTGAAAAAACTTTTTACCTTGCCTTTGAGAAGGGTAAAATTTGTAGCAAAATTTACAGTTCCAGCAAACATTAAAAAGACGGTTACTATTTCAATATTTAAATTATTCCAGTAACCAATACTGGCGCCCCGGGTGGAAAAACCTCCTGTGGAAAGGGCAGCCATAGCATGATTGATAGCATCAAACCAATTCATACCAAAAAATTTGTATAGTACTGTACCTACAATAGTATAACTTAAGTATATATAGAGTATTATTTTGGTAGATTTTTTAACGTGAGGCATTAGTTTATCATCTCTCCCTTCGGCCATATAGAGCCCCATTCCCTGCAGCGGAAGAATTGATGATAAGGCAATTACAGCCAGACCTGCTCCTCCCATGAATTGCATTAAACTTCGCCATAATAAAAATATTCTAGGAGTCTCAGATTCAGTTACAACTGACAATCCTGTGGTTGTCCAGCCACTGACAGACTCAAACATACCATGAGTGAAGGACATATTCAGGCCAAAAATAAATGGTAAAGCAGAAGCGAAAATAGCAATGAGCCAGCTTAAAATAACAATCACACCACCTTCTTTTAGTTTGAGTGTAACTCCCTCTACACTTTTACTTATTATATAATGGGCAATTATACCTATTACTGCTAAAGATAATCCGGGGTATAAAAAATATTCATAGTAAGGACCCTGCCCACTATAAAATATTAGAGTGATTAAAGGCAGTAAAAATGAAATGCCCAGTAGGAAACAAATTGAGGCTGTATATTTGAGGATTATTTCATATCTTTTTAGTAATATTCGTCTGTAATTCATTAGATCTCGCCCCCAAGAACCTGAATGGCGTCCACCTGCTCTTCGGGAAGAGTGAGGAGCATAACTTTATCTTCGGCTTTTAATTTTGTACTACCTCGAGGAATGATGATTCTTTTATTTCTTATAATTGGGCCTATCATACTATTCTCAGGCAAATCTAATTCCTGAATCCTTTTCCCAACTGTTTCTTCTTCTTCCTCAGAAATAATAACCTGGGTAATATTTAAATTAGCATCCTCCAGAGTGACAAGACTCTGAATATCTTCGATAATTATATTTCTCTCTATTAAAGAACTAAGCAAATGAGTAATATTAAATACCGCATTTAGCCCCAGTTCGGAAAATAATTTTTCATTATCGGGATTATTTATTATAGCTGCAGTTTTTTCTACTCCAAAATATTTTCTGCTCATCTGACAGATGAATAAATTTTCATAATCCTTTTGCGTAAGCCCTAAGACAATATCGGATTTAAAAGTTTCTGCTTCTTCAAGTATAGAAGGTTCCGAGGCTTTACCGTGTATTACTTTTGCTTTTAAGTTTCTGGAAAGATATTGTGCTGTTTCCTTATCCTGGTTAATTATGACTACTTCTTCACCCTTAGAGATAAATTTTTTGGCAAGATAGTAAACTACTTTTCCTCCACCAATGATACTTATTTGCATTTTATGGCTCCTTAAACTGAAAAATTGAGATTATATAACAGATATTATTTAAAAATGATAAGGTAATACTAATAAAAAACGGTCTTGAATAATCCTAAAGTTTACTCAATTTTTGAAACAAGATTTTCCATAAATAAATTCAGTGGATTGATGACTTCTGTGTTTTTTATATCGTCAAACATTTTATTTTTTCCGGGATCCTGGATTCTTACAAATATTTTCGGCACTTCATATTGTATCGAAGCTAATTCAGCCAAAAAGTAATTTATTCTATCATTACCAGTGGTTACTACTACCATATCAGCCTGTTGTATTTTGGCTTCTTCCAGAAGATCATGTTCTAGAGCATCCCCTTCTATTTTATAACCAGAGAATTCAACAGAAAGATTTCTGAATTTTACACTATTTTTTTCTATGACAACTACTTCGTGTTTTTTTTGAGAGAGCATGTTAGCAAGTTTGCCCCCTGTCCTACCACATCCTATTATAATTATATACATATATGTCCTTTTACCTATTCCTCTTCATCAGAACTTATTCCCACTGTTCTACTTAGATTTTTATCAGCAGGTGTATAAGAAGGATCCAAAGATAAGGCTGCTCTATATTTTTTTTGTGCTTTATTTATCTCACCATTCATTTCGTGTATAATACCCAGTAGATTAAAGGGGATAGGACTCTCAGTATCAAGACTAAGGGCTTTATTCAAGTATTCCTCAGCATCTTCAAATTCTTTATTATTTATTTTTGCCCTTGCCATCTCAATCATTTCATTAAAATTTTCTGGTTCTGAATCCTGTTCTTCAAGATTATACCTGGAGAGAACTTTTTCTACTTTGTTCCTTATTTCTTCGGGTTTAAAAGGTTTACGTAAATAATCTGTAGCCCCTAATTTCAATGTTTCAACCGCTGAATCAACGGAGCCAAAACCTGTAATTATTATGACCTTTGTCTTGTAATCTATCTCATTTATCTCTCTTAATACCTCAATTCCATCTTTCCCGGGTAATTTTAGGTCTAATAATACTAAAGGGTAATGCTGGTCGTCTAACATTTTTAAGGCTTCTTCCCCATTGATTGTGGAATCAACTTCATATTTTTCTGATAAAGCCTTTTCCAGATTCATACGTATATTTTTTTCATCGTCAACTATTAAGATTCGTTTTTTATCCATTGTTTTCTCCTTCTTTTAATACAGATTGGACTGTGTCTAATAATTCTTTCTGTTTAATTGGTTTTACTAAATAATCTTTCGCTCCTAATTCCTCCGCTTTCCTAATATCTTCCTCTTCAGATTTTGCGGAAATGAAAATAACCGGGATGTCTTCTGTCTTAGGCTCTTCTTTCAAAGCTTCGTATACCATAAAGCCGTTCAATTTAGGTAAGACAATATCCAATAAAATTAGATCCGGACTGATTTCACTGGCCTTATCGAGGGCCTCAACTCCATCTGAAGCTGTGCTTACTTGATAGCCAGTGCTTTGCAGAGCTTTTTTCAATACAAGTAAAATGTTTTTTTCGTCATCTACAATAAGAATTTTATTCATAATAATTAATACTTTCTAAACTTAGGTATTACTTATATTCTTTTAAGTAAAATGTAAAAGTCGAACCTTCTCCTTCTTCACTGTCAACCCATATGGAACCATTATGAGCTTCTACGATTTCTTTTGCAATAGCCAGACCCAATCCGCTTCCTTTTTTCTCTTCCTCATCCCCAGCACGAACGAATTTTTCAAATATTTTATCCTGATATTCCTCGGGAATTCCTTTCCCATTGTCTTCTACTGACATATAAATTCGATTGCCTTTTTTGTTAGCAGCAATTTTTATATAATCACCATTTTGCGCATATCTCAGCGCATTACCTAATAGATTAGACAATACCCAGCTAATTTTATTAGGATCAGCATTTGCATAAAGATCATCGGGAATATCGTTGATCTGCAATTCTATTTCGTTTTCCTGAGCCTGTTGTTCAAAAAGTCCGGCAGTTTTTTCTACCAAATTTTTTACATTGGTTTTATCCATATTCATTTCCACTCGACCCGATTCTATTTTTGATAGATCCAGAAGGTCATCCACCAATTCGTTCAAGCGGTTTGTATCCTCCAGGGTGGCTTCTAATAGCTCTTTCTGATCCTGATTTATTTCTCCCACATTTTCGTTCAATATTAATTCAAGTCCCATGTTCATGGAAGTAAGAGGAGTACGAAATTCATGGGAAACAGTGGATACAAATTCTGACTTCAGATCATCAACCTTCTTCAATTCTGTAATGTTCTCAAGGACTACTACTGTATATTTTAAATCTCCCTGTTCAGTGGTGATACTATTGGTGGAAACTTTGTAATATCTGGATTTACCATTTTTAATTTCAATAGGATTGGTACCACTGGATTCATCTCCATTGGCTGTTTCTTTAATTTTATTAAATAAATTTTCATTATTAATAAGTTCAAGAAAGTGTTTGTTGCCCCCTTCTTCCTCAATATCAAATAATTCTCTACTTCTTTGATTTAAAAGAATTATTCTATTTTCATTATCCAGAACAATTAAAGGATTATTGATATTATTTACAATTGCCTCAGATTTATTTTTTTCATCTTTTAACTTGTTAATATTCATTCTATTATATTTCTGCAGCTTCTCTATCATCCTGTTAAACTGTGTGGTTAATTGCTTGATTTCGGAAGAGCTACCGGTTTCTTCTATTTTATATTTAAAGTTCTTATTTGAAACTTCTTTAATTGCTGCTTTCAATTTATTAATAGGAGTCATTATCTGGTTTGAAATGTATAGACTAATTAAGATTGCCATAAGAATGGATACCATGGATATTATTAGAGTGGAAATTGTGGCCTGATCAGCACTGGCATTGGCTTTTTCTTGAGCGCTCACCATCTTATTTTGATTCACCGATCTAAGTTCTCTTATTTTTTCTTTTATCTCATAAAAAACAGGCAATATTTTTTTATTATATAGTTGATTCCGCTGGGATAAGTCATTCTTTTGATAAAATTTATCAAATAATTTTGTGAATTTCAGATACTGCTCATTTATACTTTTGATTATTCCTTTTTCTGCTTCGATTGTTATATTGTCTTCCGCCCGTGCAAACCATTTATAAAATTCTCTTTCATTATTTCGAAAAGTATTATGTCCTTTTTCAATTTGTCCATTCAAGATCATGAGTATCCCCGAATCCTGTCTTTCCAGGGATTCCACCATATTGTCAGAGGATTTAATGCTTTTATAGTTATTCTCCATAATGTCGGTTATAGAATTGGAGAGATTATTGAAATTGTATAAGGACCAGCCTGTAATAGCCACAAGAAGTGCAATTAAAATAAAGTAACCAAAGAATATTTTTAGTTTTAAACTTTTATCTTCAAAAATCATTTTTCTCCATAGATAATTAGTAAGCAGATTAATTTAAATACTGAGAGTATAAAATCAAAGTATACTTAATCTAAATTCAGTAAAATTCCAGAGAAAAAATGAACAGATTTTGTGGCATATATTTTCTTTTATTATGTGAATTTATTATTCCCTTTCGGGGAATACGTATTTTCTGTTTACCTTGTATCCAAGGCGTTTCCCCGGGCTAATTTATATTTCTCCTCTGGAGAAAAGAAGTATAATCTCGCAAATTAATCGTGATGTTAATCCTTTTTAGCATTTTTAAATTTTGACCATCGAACTACTAAAATATTGATCCTCTACTAAGCAAATTCCAATTCAATTTAAATTATTGGCCTTTTTTATCAACTAATATTTCAGACTTATTTTCTTCCTGTAAGGCGTATTATTGAATGTAATATAAGAATTATAGACATTTAATAGTAAGCGATTTACAAATAAACAATAAATTATCAATATTGAACAGGGGGATATTTTGTTACAGGTATATTGAATATAAATTCAGTAATCAAAATTAGATTTTATATATCCCTTTCAGGGAAATCAAAATTTATGGTATTTACAACCTACCGATACTCGGTAGGCTAGGATATTCAATCCCCTTCGGGGATATAAAAGAATACTTTACAATTACTAAAGAATGTTTTATCTGCAACGCAGAGATATAACCCAGCCTAGGGCAACGCCCTGGGTAGAAGAATGTAAAATTAACAACCCTGAAAGGGTTGAATAAAATTGTTCATTTATAGTAGAATTTTAATAAATATAATTCACTGATATTGATTAATTTCCATGATTCTTGATCAGATTCTGATCCGCACAGCTCTGACATTCAAATTGAATTGTAATATGATTGATATTGAAATGTTTGTCAAGTGTCTCCTCTATTTTTTTTAATAAAGGATCAGTTTCACTGACCAACTTATCTTCAATATCAACATGGGCCTCCATAAAAATATCTTTCTCTCCTACCTGCCAGATGTGTACGTGGTGGATATTTACCACTTCGGGAATTTTCTCTACTTTGGATTTAACTTCAGCAGGATCTATTTCAGAGGGCATACCTTCCATTAAAATATGAATGGAATCGGAAAGAATCTTGTAACTTTCTATAAAAATATAGATGCCAATTATTAAAACTAATACCGAATCAACCCAGGTAATTCCAAACAATGAAATCAATACTGCACCTATAATTACACCCAGTGAAGAAAAGGAGTCTACCAAAAGATGGAGGTAAGAAGAACGGATATTGGCGCTATCCTGGGCATCTTTTTTCAGTAATAAAGTTCCGATCACATTAGCAATCAAACCAATCGATGCGATGATCAACATGGTGGAGCTATTAATAGCCTGGGGAGTAAAAAATCTTTTTATTGCTCGATAAAATAAATATCCTGCACTTAATAACAAAATAGTAGAGTTAATTACAGCCGCCAATATTTCAGCCCTCTTTAATCCAAAGGTATGTTCAGGTGTATGTTCGCTTTCTCGTAATCTGATAGCAATATAGCTAATGATGATCGAAATGCCGTCGGTAAAATTGTGTAGTGCATCAGAAAGCAAAGAAATACTTCCTGAGATAAGACCGCCTATTATTTCAGTGATAGTAATAACAAAGTTTAGCGTCATTGTCGTAAAAAGTCTTTTGGTCTTAATTTCGCTAGTATGATGATTATGATCGTGCAATTTAATTCCTCATTGTTTCAAATTACAAATTTTATAGATAAACTTATTATTTTAGATGTTAAGATACAACTGTCTGGTTAAATTTAATGAACACTATTGATTTTAAAGTTGAAATTAATATTACTTTTGTTTCGCTACAAAAGTAACCAAAAGGGCTGGATTGATAACGATTTATTTTTTTCATTTTTTTATTAGGCCTTAGAGGATAAATCGGAAAGAAATTTCTGGAATGGAGCGTTAAGAAAAATTTTATTGCAAGGTAGCATAAATTAGTCAATATGACTAAAAAATATCGAAATTGCTATAATATATTTGAAAATTCAAAATCAATAGACCTTAAAATTTTTTAGCGGAATGGAAGAAATTTTAGTATTTATCTTCTGGCCCATGCTTTTTTTGGTACTTTTTTTCTCACAAAAAAAAGTACATGTGGAAATAATATTTCTGTGCAATCTTGACAATAAATCTTTTCTAACGAAATAAGTATTATCTTTTAAATGCCCTAGATAAATTATATTTTCGTATCTCATTTGTAACATTTTGTGGATTTTATGAAAAGAAGATTAATGAAATAAACATTTTTACCGGACACTAGTGTTATAAAACATTTAAAATCATTATAGGGACTGAATAACTAAAATTTTTAATCTTGCTTTCTCAAATAATACACATTACTTTTTAAGAAATACAAAAACATAAATGGATTGTAAACATGGTTGATAGAAGAGATTTTTTAAAAATATTAACAAGTGGAGTCTTAGGAACAAGTTTAACTTCTTTGAAAGCCAGAGAAGCTTTTGTACAGGAAGCAAGATATTACAATAGATTAAATAATGATATTGTAGAGTGTGAACTATGCCCTAATAAATGTTTAATCAGAGCAGGAGAGTGGGGAGATTGTGAGGTTCGTAAAAATATTGATGGAAGATTAAAATCATTTGTGTATGGCCGACTATGTTCTGTAGGCAATGACCCTATTGAGAAGAAGCCTCTTTTCCATTTTTTACCTGGTACAAATGCAATTTCAGTGGCAACACCAGGATGTAATCTTCATTGTAGATTTTGTCAAAACTGGAAAATTTCTCAGGCTAAACCTGATGAAGTCAAAACCAGATATTATTCTCCTGAACAATTGGTTGATGTAACCCAAAAATATAACACACCCACCATTGCTTATACTTATACTGAACCAACTATTTTCTATGAGTATATGTACGATACGGCGAAAGCCGGAAAAGCCAGAGGAGTTAAAAATGTAATGATATCTGCAGGCTATATCTCACAAAAGCCTTTGGAAAAATTATGTCAGGTTCTGGATGGAATAAAAATAGACTTGAAAAGTTTTTCAAATAAATTCTATAAAAATCTTGTCTCAGGAGAATTACAACCTGTGCTGGACACTTTGAAAACCATCAAGGAAAATGATTGCTGGCTGGAAATCGTATATCTAGTCATACCCACACATAATGATGACATGAAAATGATTGGAGAGATGTCTGATTGGCTGAGAAAAAATCTAGGTCCTAATGTTCCACTTCATTTTACACGATTCTCGCCTCAGTATTTAATGAAGAATCTTCCTAGCACTCCAGTAAAAACTCTGGAAAGAGCTTACGAAACTGCTAAGAAAGCAGGTTTGAATTATGTATATATTGGCAATGTACCCGAACATGAGGGGGCAGATACCTATTGTCCAAACTGCGAAACCAAATTAATTGACAGAAATGGTTTTATGTTAAATAAGAAAAATTTGGATAAGGGAACCTGTCCCAATTGTGGGAATAAGATTCCCGGAGTTTGGGGATAAAGGAGGGAAACTATGACCAAAAATATCATGAAAATAATTTTTATAGCCTTAATTTTCTTAATTATTGGACAGAGTCAGACAAGAGAACCCTGGGCTGCAGGTAAATTTTATCCTGAGTCTTCACAAAAGTTGAAAAATGTCTGTCAAAATTATCTCAATAGAGCTGAAAATCAAAAGTTGAGCAGTAAGCCTTTGGGTATAATTGTGCCGCATGCTTGTTATCCTTATAGTGGATCTATAGCAGGAATTGGATTTAATGAAATTCAAAATTTTAATTACAAAACGGTATTTGTTCTGGCCCCCTCCCATACAGAGCGGTTTGACTTTGCTTCGATTTATAAAGGTGAACAGTATAAAATACCGCTGGGAAAAGTAAAAATAGATCAAAAATTGGCCCAGAAATGTGTCCAAAGTAGCAACAGTATAAAGTTTTCAAATAAGGGACATTTTAACTCCAGTTCTAAAAGGCAGGAGCATGCTATTGAAGTGGAATTACCTTTCCTGAAAATATTAATGCCCACTACACCAATAGTACCAATCGTGTTGGGAACTAATGATTATTCTGATATAAAAGATATCGGTCGAACACTGGGAAAGATCGCTAAAAAAGAGAATGTGTTAATACTTGCTTCTAGTGATTTATCACATTATCATTCTTATTCAAAAGCCAAACAAATTGATCGTAGATTAATATCTACTTTAAAGAAATATGACCATAAAAAATTTTATAATGGAATAAAAAATCGTAGATTTGAAGCCTGTGGTGCAGCTCCTATTACTGCAATGTTAATTGCTACAAAAATGGCAGGAGGTGATAAATTAAAGGTCCTAGAGTATGCCAATAGTGGTGATGTATCAACAGGTAATAAGAATAGAGTAGTAGGTTATTTGACTGCAGGTATTGTAAATTCTAACCATAATAATGGGGAAAAAAGTATGAGTGAACAAAAAATAGGTGGAGAATTAAATAGAGAACAAAAGATATTTTTGTTGGATCTGGCAGAAAAAAGTATGAAGTCAGCAGTTAAAGGTCAAGAAGGATATCAACCTGAAAATGTTCCTGAGAGACTAAAAAAAGAACAAGGTGCCTTCGTTACTCTGAATAAAAATGGTAGTTTGAGAGGATGTATAGGTTATGTAAAACCGATCAAACCCCTATGGGAAGCGGTCAAAGAAATGGCTGTTTCTGCTGCTCTAAAAGATCCTCGTTTCCCTTCAGTTTCTGAGAATGAATTAGATGATATCGATATTGAAATTTCAGTTTTAACTGTACCCAGAGAAATTGATGATATTGACAAAATAGAAATAGGTAAACACGGATTAATTATGAGCAAGGGACCTCAACGTGGATTATTATTACCTCAGGTTGCTACAGATAATAATTGGGATAAAAAAACATTCCTGCAACAAACCTGTAGAAAAGCAGGCTTACCCAAACAGGCCTGGCAGGAGACGGATACACAAATAAAGATATTTTCTGCTCAAGTATTTGATCGAGAAGATGTTGAGGAATGAAATTCTTTAAGGCTATAATTCTTTATGCCCCAGCTGATCTGAGATATAGTGACTTTAATTATACCCGTAACCGGTACTCCTAAAAACATCCCCAATATTCCGGCGATCTTGCCACCAATTAAGACCACCGCGACTACAGTAATGGGATGGAGGTCAACACTTTTGGAGACAACTAAAGGTCTGACAAGAGAATTATCAATTAACTGTACTATACCAAAAGCAGCCGCAATCCAGATTAAAACAATTAAAAGATTTGCTTGATCCTGGACATTTACAGTAGCAACTAAAAGTGCAGGAATGGCCCCAGTAATTGGTCCAATATAAGGAATCATGTTTGCAATACCTGCTACAGATCCTATCAAAACATAAGAGGGAACAGGGTTATTAAAAATTAGATTGATAATAGCCAATCCGATTATTGATAAGGTCCCAATAATAATGGATTGAAGAATGGTACCTGTGATATATTTACTAATCTGGCGACCTATCTTATAAATAATATTTAAACTTAATTCAAAATATTTATTAGGAATAATTGAAACAATTTGTTGCTGAATCTTCTGTTTGTCTTTTAATAGGAAAAAAGTGATCAGAGGGATAATTGCAGTTGTAGCAATGATGGAACCAATACTTTTTAGAAAAGCTCCAAGACTAGAGATTATGTTGATTACAATATCATTAATTTGATTTACAATCTGATTTGAGATATGCTGGGTATCTAAGGCCTGAGGTAATATTCTAGAGATATACTTTTCAAAATTAGTTATAAAATCAGATTGTAAGGTAGCTGAAATAGTTTGAACAGTAGAAATTATTGCAGGTATAACCTGGCTGATTCCATAAATAATCAATCCTAATACAATTATTATATTCAGCAGAATTGCAACTCCATGTGGTACACCTTTTTCAACGAGAAAATCTACTACTGGTCGCAAAATAATAGCAAAAACGCTGGAAATTACAAGCATAACTACTACATTTTTTATATAAGGAAAGAAGAAGGATAATCCAACGATCCCCCCGACAATGAAAAAAATTTTCCAGAAAATATTGATAATATCTTGATATAATTGATAGGAATATTTATCCATCTGATTCCAATTTATTGTGAAGCTCAATTAGATACTCATTATTCTCTCGTAATCTTTCAGCAAGTATTTTAGCAAGATTGAGTAGAATTTTATTTCCAGTTTTGGGCTCTTTTTTGAGTAGATCCATTAATTCCGGCCGGAAAAAACCCAGCGCCTTGCATCTTTTACGTGCTATAGCCGTAGCTGACCTGGGCTTGTCATCTAAAAGCGCCATTTCACCCAGAAAGTCATTATCTGAGAGAGTTGAGAACTGATTCAAGGGCTCCTCATTTTCTTCTTCAACTATTTCTACTTCACCTTTTGAAATTATATACATTCCAAGTCCGGGATCGCCCTGATGGAAAATAACTTCATCCTTTTTATACTCACGAGGGTAAACAATATCAGAAACTTTTTGAATTTCTTTGGAATCCAAGTCCTGGAAAATAGGAACTTTTTTGAGAACCTGAGTGAGTTCTTCGTCTTCAGATCGATCATTGAAATTTAATGCTTTCCAGAGAGGATTCTCCATAAAATTACTTTCCTGTAGATTAAAGTTTTATTGGGAAAAATGAGACTACTATTAACCAATCATAAATTACTTAAATAATATAAGATAATCAAAAAGAAAATAATTTGAGAAGGGCAAAATATTGGTCGCAGAAATTTTTAGGTTTTCTCTAATTATATTTAGGCTAATTATTGGTTGGGCTTAAATATAAATTGCAATTTTTTATAATATTTTTAATATAGCAAATATTATTGAAATCCGGCTTTTTTCATTTCATCCTGAAAAGCGGGCCTTCTGGTGTATGTATCCAAAAGATTTTCAATATAATTATCAATTTTCTTTTCTAATTTTTTATCAGAGATATTTTTAAGTAAATTAATCCACTGAATTGCCTGTTTGTAAATTTTTCGGCCCGTGTTGCTCTCAAGATATTGAGAAATTTTATTTTTAAGAAGAGTAACACACTCCTCAGGATAAATATCAATAATCGGTTTAACAATATAATCAATTCTGCGGTTATCTATATTTTCTTTTAAGTACTCTAATATCTTATTGTATTGTTCTTCCTCTTTAAGTAATCTGATGTAAAACTGACTTTCGATTCTTTTATCTCTTCTTTGTTTGATATAATTTTCAGCTTCTTGTTCCCCAAATCGATTTTTTAATTCTCGATAAAGTGATATATTTCTGGTTCTAGAAAGATAATGTTGTAAGACCTTTTTAAGAAAGGAAGTATTTCCCTTATCCTTTAGATAGTTAAAGATAGGCTCATCGAATCTGTTTGGGAAATTATTAAAAATATTTTTGGCAATATCTTTATATTTTTCCGTATTCTTATTTTTCTGGTAGAAGTTTAATAATTTTTTACTAATCTCGGGATTATTTTGATAATTATTTAAGGCATATTCCTCCCATTTTTCTGCACTATCAGTTAACTCTGTTATTTTTAAATATATTTCAGCAATATTTTTACATTTTTCTTTTGTTTCGGCCAGTATGTTTTTGAAAAAAGTAGCAGTACTT